>OOCK01000047.1_pt1 | contig 87851 bp, 69 predicted proteins | sample 1670951 | NCBI WGS metagenome assembly OOCK01 (sample SAMN06348107, study PRJEB24527) | human gut metagenome | biome: human gut; feature: ankylosing spondylitis patient; material: feces | host: Homo sapiens | place: China | collected 2015-10
TTATGATTTTAAGTACAACTTTACTGTGTTTCTCAGTGTTTAAAGGGGTTCTCTGATGCTCTGATAACTTGAAAATGCCGCAATCATGCACCATGTTGCACAATTGCGGCTCTTAACGCTGAAAATAAACTGAATAAATACTGCACGTAATTATGGCAACACTTAGACTATATTTAGATACGAGGGTAAAAAGGCAGGATGGCACGTTCTCCATCCGGCTTGCCGTCAACCATCACGGTGGGACTGCCTTCATATCCCTCAATCAATACTGCAAGAAGGATGAATGGGATAAAAGGGCTTGCAAGGTGCGCAAGCGTCCGGATCGTGATGCTATCAACGACTTTCTTCTTGACCGCCTTAATTTTTATAATAGAATGATGATGAAGGCGCAATGCAGGGAAACATACCGGGGAGATATTACGGCTAGGGAACTCCGGGACTTAATCATGCTTGAAGCTGAGCCTGCAAGGGAAAAAGTCGCCCTGCTTCGAGATGGCTTCATTGCCTACGAGGGCAGGAATCTGAAAGAGAACACGATAAACAGATATAAATATACTTGGGCAAAGATTGAAGCTTTCCTTGGGAAGGAAAAAGCGGCTCTGCTTACATACGATGAGATTAACCGCTCTTGGCTTGAAGATTTCGATGCGTTCATGGCAAAGGAAGGCTTGTCGAGGAATACCAGAGCCAGCAGGATGCTCTGTGTCGCTGCTGTCTTCAACTTTGCGATTGATAATGAACAGACGAAAAACTACCCTTTCCGCAGGTACAGTCTCCGGCTTGAGACAACGAAAAAGCGAGATTTGTCTGTTGAGGAAATCCGCTCTATCTTCGAAGCTGGTGGTGATGAACTGGTCGACATGTTCCTGCTGATGTTCCTGCTGATTGGTATCAATGTGAGTGACTTGTTTGCCTTGACAAATGAGAATATCGTCCGTGGCAGACTGGAATACGACCGGGCGAAGACTGGTAGGCATTACTCCATCCTGCTTCATCCAGAAGCTCTCCGCATCATCGAGAAGTACAAAGGGGAAAAGAAGCTGCTTCGTTTCTCGGAGCATTTCAGAAACGTTGATGTTGCAACGGTCATGATTAACAAGAAACTCGCAAAGGTGCGCCCAGGGCTTACTACGTACTACGCTCGCCATACGTGGGCATCCATCGCCTTTAACATTGGTATACAAAAGGACGTGGTGTCGCTTGCGCTGGGTCACTCGTTTGGTGTCCGGGTAACTGATACCTACATCAATGCAGACCTATCGAGAGTAGATGAAGCAAACCGCAGGGTTATTGATTACGTGCTGTACGACAAAAAATAGCCTTATTTCTTGCGAATTTACCGCAGAAACGGCTCAAATTGTTTTCGGGGATAGTTTTACGTGCTTACCACGTAAGCGGCTTAGAATGCAAATTTCGGGGTAAATCGGGAAAAGAGCATAAAAAATACCCCAGCGGTGAAAAAGTCGAGCCGCTGGGGTAATAAGTGGAGACCACTTTAAACATTCAGTGATGCAAAGGTACGCTTTTCCTTTGAAACCACCAAATTATTTACCCAAAAATTTCTTTCTCAACAAATCATTGATGAATCGTGACTTGTTGGGCAATGCGTTGAGGAAAGGCAAAAGGTCGTTGTCTATCTGTATGCCAACTAGCTTGACCGTTGCGCCAGCACCCTTCTTCGTTCTCTTGATGTTTCTTCTATTCTCCATATCCGTGATTCTTTACTGGTTCTCCATTTAATCGCAAAAGGTTGCGCTGCTCGATCCTGCACTTCTTCGAGTACTTGCGTGGAGTGCCATCCTTCTTGCAGGTCTTGCCTTTATATACCAGGCAAGGCAAGGAGTTGTATTCGTAGCCTCTATGTGAAATAATCCAATCTTCAACCCTTATCGTATCGCAGTTGTCGCTGATATAATCGCCAACCTTAACTGGGCTGTGTTCCGTGGCAAATTTCCTTGCCAGCATTACTCTTTCCTTCTCTGCCTTCACCCTGATTTCATGCAGGGCTTTTCTATACTCTTGTTCTGTCATTGTCTTCTGTCTCTTTTAAATGGTCTATCTTCAGTTGTCTATCCAACTTGGTTTTCATTCTGTTCATCTTGTGCTCCAGCTTGCCAATCTGCTTGTAGCTTAGCCACTCCGGCTTGATGTTCAACTCCAGCCAGAGCTGGCGCATTTCCTTGCAGTGTCCAGCGATACTCGGGAAATAGAGGTGTCGCATGTATGGGTTGCGAAGGAAGTACTCGCAATCGGACAGTAAACGACCAAGCATCATGTATTTATGCTTTTGCCCTTCTCCAAGACTGACAAGTCTTCCGTTGTCCCCGATCCACAGCATTGCGCCCTCTCCCTTCCAATTAAAGTCGAAAGCCTTGCTTACCGGATAATAATAGCCATCGAGCACCATGCCTTCCTTAAGGTCTCGCCCAATCTCTCGCAGGCAGGTTCTTCCCCAGCTGGTCGTCACCTCGACCACTGCTTGTGCTGGTATCTTGTCGTATTCCTTCATATATTGATATATTGTGCAGGGCTTGCGCCCTGCTGATTAATACTTTTCAATCCAATACTCTGTTGTACAATTCACTCCTAAGCATGCAAATTCAGACTTAAAATAACCTTGACGCACCCAGTGTGGATAAAAAATATCGTTTTTTTTATATTCCCTAAACAAGCCGTTCAAGAATTGCTCTGCCTTGTCCTTGCGTGTAAAGTTTGCCAACTCCTCGATTTTCTCGCCTTCAACCTGTTTCTTGATGTAATATTTTGCTCTTGCCATGGTCTTAATCTCCTATAATTACTTAGCATACAATGTTACAACCAATCCTCTTCTGAGTGCGCAGCGGCAAGCGTCCATACCAGCCTTCAATGCTCGCTTGATGAACTTGTTAAAAAGTTCTGCACCGATGAGCTTCAAAATTCCGCTTACTCCCACGAGTGTGTTTATCTTCTTGCCATCCTCTGTGCGTCCGAAGACCTTAATACGGAAGTTAGAGTTGATGAACTTTGTAGTGAACTCTAAAATGTTTGAATTTGACTTTTTCATTTTTCTCTGGCTTAACCGTGCTGCCTAGGGCTTAGTTACCGAATGTTTGATGTGCTTATTTCCTAAACACAGTGCAAAGATATTAATATTTTTCCGTTCTACCAAAATTTTTCCAGAAAGATATTAATATTTTAACTTTTATTAACTGCTTATATCGTAAGCACGGATATTTTCTGTCGTTTTCGGGAAGTTTTCCGCACAAAAATGGGCAGAAAAACGCTCTCCTGCGCTTCCTGCCCTTAAAAAGATTTGATATTATGATTGAACCTATTGAACTCTCTTCTTGATGCGCTCCTTTATCCAGCAAACCGCAAAGATTGCCAGGAATAACAACACGCAATCGCCAGCAAATAATCTTATCTTGTGCCAGACGCTCACTGGCTTCTCAACCTCCTTGGTCTTGTATCTGTTCACGTAATACTTGACCTTTACGGTGTCGGTCACGAATGTGTAGATGTCGCCAACGATGGTGTCCGTCTTGGTCGTTGTCTTCCATCTTGTGGTCGTAAGGTTGTGCCACCGCTCCTTGATTACGGTGTCGCCCTTGATATAGACAAGCACACTGTCCTGCTTGAATACGCTGTCGTGCTGCCGGGTGTCCTGCCAGTGGATCTGTCGCTGGTTCACGCTGTCACGTCTTATACTGGTGTGTACGCTGTCGTGATAAACCGTGTTATTTTGCGCTGTTTTGGCGCAGGAACAGCCAAAAATCAAAAGTGGGGTAATTATAAGCATGGCGAGAAATAACGCCACAGAACGCAAATTTCGCCCTTTTCTTGAATTTTCCATACTTTATGAACGTTAGATTGATATGTTTATTACGCAAGCACCTTGATTTCTAGGGCTTCCTTGGCTCGCTTCAAATACTTCTCGCAGGCTGCCAGTCCATTGTACCCTCCGTTTATCTTCCTGCGGATAGCCTTCAAGTTGTCTTGGTCTGCCAGCTCATTGCAGCCGAAAGTGTCGAACACCCACATCGAGGATTTCGCTGCTCCCAGAGGACGCTCCAGAAGTTCGGGACTGTCCACAACATCGAAGCCGCAATAATTGCCATACTCCCGGTAGTTGGCTCGCCCGGTAATCTGAATAAGACCTCTGCCCTTATACTTCACGCCATCGCCCTGCTGAGTGTTGCCGAGGTCTTTCCTGCCCTCGTAGGCTCTGCCGCTTGCCAGTTCTTTGGTGTATCTGAGCTCACCGGATTCGTGCGCTATTTGCGCAAGATAATGAGCCATGCGAAGTTTCGTATTGATGTGGAAATGCTCTGCCCATCCGTTGATGATTGGAAGATAGGTGTCTGCCCTGCTGCCTGCATTCGGCATTACCTTTAGAAGTTGCGCTCTAGTTATCCTCATTATCTCCTCCTTTCTTCCGCTCTTCTTTCATTATCTCGACAACTGCCTTCGCAATTTCGTCCTTATTCTCCAGGATCACCTGCATCGTGCGGTCTTGCTTCCTTATCTCAGCCTTCTCGTATGCTTTTTCCCGGATGCTCTTAAACTCGCACAAAAGCAGATACACCGTCCAGGCGATGGCGAACAGAGGGAAGGGAGAGATAATGCACGTAGCCACGTCCATAAGCGAAGCAATACCGAATGTCGGGAAATACTTCTTCGCCTTGTCGCACGTCTTCTTTAGTCCGGTTGACGTTCTTGCAATATGCAGTTCCTTCGCCTTCTGTATGCCTGCTATCAGGTCAATTGTCATCGCTATCAGAATTGTAGCGAAACAGATAAAAATTACTAGGGCGCACAGATATAGGTGGTGCACCTGAAAATCGTGAAATACTTCGCTCATATCAATTTATTTTTTTTGGTTATTCCAATTTCTCCCAGTCGATGGTAACGCCCTTTCCGATGATGTCTGCCGTCCACCTGCAGAATGCCATACCCTCGTATCCGTCCGGATCACTGGCTACGGCAATAGCATACTGTACGCAGTCGCTCTCGGTCTTGATTACCTTTGGATAGAAGTCCGCATAAGCCATATTTGCCAAATAGAGAATATCCCCGATGGTTGCGCCCTTGGAGATTATCTCGTTGTTTGTTGCCAGCCGGATTTCGTCTACCGTCCAACGGTGGCTCGTTCCGTCTACGTTCTTCATCTGCTCGCTTGCCTTGATTGCTAGCTGCTTCGTGAAGTGGTAGCCGTGCTTGGCAACGTATGCCACGTACCCACTGGCTCCCATGAGTGCCTTTGCTGCCTTCTCGTATGGTAAGCCGTGGATGATGCCGCTCTCTTGGTGCTGGTGTCGCTCTTCCTCGCTGTCGCAAGAATGGCGCAAAACGATTATTTTCTTCATTGTGCGCCCTCCTATCCTAGTTTGTCGAGTAACTGTTTAACCATGCCACGAATGCCGCTTATATCGCCCTCAAGTGCCTTGAAACGCTTTTCGGTTTCCTGCTTCTCCTTGATTGCCGGGTTCAAAGCTGCAAGAAGTTCCTCGCCTTTGGCTTTCCGCTCCTTGCTTGGCTCGTATGCCTTGATTATCTCATCGGCTTCATTTACCAATTTCCCAACTTCGGGCAAAAGGTCTGCCTTGTCGGTTGCCAGTACGATTTCGCCTGCAAAGGTAACTCCGAGGTGTTCGGGTATGGTGTAGATGGTCTGCTTTCCCTCCACCTCGATTGTTACGTCTCGCATTGGCTGTCCGCTGCTGGAAATGGTTGCGATGCCAGTGTTGATGTGCGGCTGGTTGTCTACGACCTTGCCTTCCTTAACTTCCACCGTCTGCTTGTCTAGCAGATAGACCGGGTGATTTCTTTGAATATTTTTAAATTCCATAATGCGCTCTTTTTAAATAATTCGATAAATAGACAAAAAGGGGTCTCACTGATAGAACAGCGAGTTGCCCCTTGATAGATTTTGTTCAGACCGCCTACGCACCAGTGGTTGTGGTGGTCTTCAACGCTGCAATAAGTTCAGCGTTCTGTCGCTGCTGGCTCAACTCCAGGCGTGCATCGTTGTACCGCTGCTGCAAATCCTGCTGCCAGTGATTGTTAAGTACATCGATAACTCGCTGGGTGTTGTCTTGGTTCGAGCGGATGATGTCGCACTTGTCCTGCTGAAGCTGGAAACCGAGTGCCGAGAATCCTCGCTCTATGCTGCGGTTATTGAAATCGAATCCTCGCTGCATTGAGTTCTCGATGTTTTTCTGCCCCAGCTGGTTGTCGTAGCCCATCTTGATGATGTTCTGCTGGGTCTGGCAGCAGCAGTCCTTCAGTGCAATGGTCATCTGCAAGTTACCCTGCGAGATGGCATTGATTACTCGCTCAGCCGAATAACCAACTTGTCCGCTTATCTGCTGGATGCCTGCCTGAATGCCGCAAACAGAAGACTGCAATGCGTTGAAGTCGCAGTTCAAGTTAGCCGCCAAAGTCTTCAAGTCTTGGTTGTTGCCCTGGATTGCTCCCATCAACAAGTCGCTGTTGTGGTTGTCGCTCATCTGAGTGCGAAGGCTGTCAATCTGAGACTGGATTTCGGAACGCTGAACGTTGCCGTTCTGTCCGTTCCAGCCATCACCGTACATGAAGCGGAACATTCCTAACATCATCATGTAGGCGAATGGGTTGTTCCAACCTCCACCCATACCACCGTTCATTGCTGCCAGCATAGTCGCTGGATCATTGTCTCTACCTCTAGCGAGCAAGGCTGCTGCTAGGTTGTCATTGCCACCGTCCCCAGTGCAATAAACTTTCTCGATTGTGTCTGCCATAAAATTTTGAGTTAATTACGTTGCGGAAGCCAAATATTGGAATCCGCTGCAAAGTTACTCTGATTTTTGGCTCGCTCCAAAAAGTTAGTGCAGGGGTATTTATCGAATTATTGTCAAAGAACGCTTTTGGTTATTTTCTTTTTGTTTCTTAAATGCAAATCGGCTCTACGTCCTTGTTTAGAAGGGTCGCTTGTGCCGTGGCAAGTCGATAAACTCGAGACGTACTGATATAGGTGTAAGACATCTTGCTCAGATGTCTCACTGCTGAAACGGTGCGGTTCAGAACGGTCGCAATGGTCGTTATGCTGAATCCTGCGTGTATCATCTGCTCAACGACCATACATCTTGCCATTACGAGATTTTCAGCTCTAGACTTGCCGAGAACGTCTTCTCTCGTAATGCTCAACTCTCCGTTCTGAAGTTCAATAGCACAACACTTGATTACGTTGTCTATAACTCGCCATAGTTCTTTCTCCTTGTCATTCATAAATAAAATGTTTTAATCGTTTCCCAACATCGAATCTATCATGCCGTCAATGGCTTCATCGGTCATGCCGTTCTTAATAGTAGGGTCTGCGCCAATTGACTTCATCATCATAGCTACCCAGGAGTTGTCACTCTCCAGCGTGGATTGTATCTGTTCCTTGTATGCTTCGTGAAGTTCGCCCGATTCCTTGTATTCCAAAAGAACCGTGCGCAAGGCTTTCACCGCGTAGTTATCCATCAGCAAGGGATTGTCCCTTGCCGATGATAATTTAGTAAGAAGCACAGCCAGTGCTTCATGTAATTGCTTCTTATTCTTCTTCATATATCTATTTTTTAAGTTTCTAAAGTCAGCGACTTAGAGTTCAAGTTTACCACCACAAGCATATCTTCTTGAGGTCTTAGTAACTCCTGCTTTAGGAGTTACCGGTTTTGCTCTACCAGTACTTTTTCTCATAATAGTGTATTTTAAAATTTTAAAATTATTTTAGTTTTACTTGTTTTGAACAAACTCTGCAACAACAAGTTTATCATCATCCATCTTAATTAAGCGTGCATAGGTATTGTAATCCGTTTTCAAAAAGCCAATATTAGCAATATCTGGACCATGTGATGTTCCTTGCATTTGATACATGTAACTAATATTGCCGTTATTGCAATAAGTGTAACTTACAAGCACTTCTCCTGCAAAGACTACCTCCAGGATGCCTCCTTTTGATGCCTTTTGAAACCAATCATATACGTTGATATTACCTGAGCGATTAACATTAACAATTTGATGATTTGTAACAAATGGAATGTTTGAATTTTGAGAACTCTCAACAATAGCTGTACCAAAACTTGCTTTTATTTTCGTCCAAAGATGGTTTAGTCCATTTTTATCTAAGAAATTCATATAAACCCCCTTTCTAATTTAATGCATCAATTACCGATATTGGGATTGCGCTGTCCGCAGTTGCACCATCAGCTATGTAATCTAATTTATTCTTGTCTCTTATGGACATTAAGCCTGACATATTAGATGCAGCCTCTTCAAGTACTATTTCTACACTTTTAACATTATCACCTAGAGTATTAAACAATATAATCTGCTTTTGTATCAGTCCCTGTGGTGTATTAGCGATAGCCCTTTTGTCTAGTCTAATTGAACTAAAGTCAACTGTCTCCATCTTTTTAGCATAAGGTGACAAGTCATAGGTGGTGTTTGTGTCAGTCCACGGAACATTAACATAAGCCTTACCGCTTCCATCTAGCAGGACGGCATAATTACGACCGCTTGTACCATAACCTATAAGAATACCACCCAACACCGATGCACTGGCAGTAGGCAGGGTGTAATTGTTTGCACCATCCGCAATGCCATCTAGCTTAGCCTTATCGGAGGCTCTCATGAAGCCGTTTTGACCAGCAAAAGGTCTTCCCCCAGTAGTTCTGGGTTCAGCAAGAGGTACATCCGCTACTTTCACCCTCCCATCACCTAGTGTATATACAAGATTTCGAATTGAAGTGTTTGAAGTAGATGACCCATCGGATGCTACACCTCTGAAATCCATATTTATTACCGCTTCCGTCTTTTTGGCGTAAGGCGTTAAATCGACCTTCACGGTGTGAGTACCGATTTTTTCCCACGCACCATTGGTATAGTAATACTCTTGATACACATCGTTGGCATCGCTTCCGTCCTTAACGATGTATATCTTGTTACTCTCGCCCGATGAAGGAAGGCTGGTTACCAACTTGAACAAAGATGTATCGAGGTTGCCAAGTTGTGCGAGCGGGATTCTTCCGTTGGCATCAAGTCCTGCGATGCCACTCTTGCCGCCTACCTCCTTGACCGAGCCGTCTGCCATCAACACTTGGGTTGCAGTGCCACCAGTCTTCACGATATTTATAGCTTCCATTCCATTTTCATCCACATTGAAAATGTTTATAGTTTCATTTTCACTACCACTTGTTGTTATACCTAGGTGTTCTCCGTTAATCATATACTGCAAACCGCTTTCAGGATTAATTTCACCACCTTTTTTGCTAAAAAAACGAGAATTAGCCCAGTCCTTAATCTTCTCCCAAAAGGAAGCAAGTCCAATTGCGTCTAAAAATTGCATAATCTATTGTTTTAAATTGTTATTTACTTGTAATGTCTGTTATCTGTTCCTCCGTGATTGCTGGGGGGAAATCCTTCGTCACGATGTCGGTCACTCTGTTTGAAATATCCTTGTAGATGTCCGTGCCGAGTTTTTTTGCTGTCACGCTGCCGTCTCTGATGTTTCCAGTTGATATACAGTCCTCGGTCAGATGGTCGTGTTTGACCGCTCCCGGTTGTAGTTTATCTGAGGTCACACAATTGGATGCTAGGTGTCTGTTCTTTACAGAGCCATCGGCAAGCTTCGCTGCCGTTATCGCCCCATCCGCAATTTGCGCTTCCGTTATTGTTATCTTGGCGAGTTCACTCTTGATAATCCTAACGACCGCATCGTTCTCCAGTTTATCGTCCATCATGGCAAGCATCCTGCTTAACTCGACAACGATGTCGTAAATTTCCGTGCCGACACGCACCGCTGTGTTTTCTCCAACCTGCGTTGCATCTCGTATCAGCTCTGCCATACGGAGCATTTTTTGAATATCCTCGTTCATGTCTTATGTGCTTTTAGTTGCCTATTGCGTGAATGTGTGCCCTAGTCCCTCTCTGTGCCTTCACTTCCCCTTTCGGGGTGAATGTCTTGAGATATTCGAGAGCATCTGATAAATATCTTTCTGCCATATCCATGATGTCGTTGTACTGCTTGTTGCTCGAAACGTCTTGAACATGGTCTGAATAATCGTCTCTGTGGCGCATTCCACCTGCTCGGCTTATAATTGTGCCATCGGCACGAAAAAGCCTCGCATACGTGAAATAAGCGAGTGCTTTGCGTATTCCGCTGGTGTACTTCTGCACCTTGGTTTCTTCTTGGATGCAATCTCCATTCTTCTTGGTGGTGTATTCGCCACCGTCCAGGAAAGTTGCAGGCTGGAAATCGGGCAATACTGAATCGCCCCACTCTCCCTGCTCGGTCGCTGCCTTGAACCGCTCCCACCCGATGGCTGGTATGATGTTCGCATCTTCGCATTCCCGAATGTATGCGTTCACATCATCCTCATCTAGGTGTGTGCTGGTCGGTCGTGCCAGTTCCCGGAACTGGTCTGCCGTGATAAGTTGTTTTCTCTGTTCTCCCATAGGCTCAATCAATCTATCGTGTTGTTCCCTGCCACCTCGCTGCTGATATACTTCAACGGCTGTAGCTTGGGGTCTAGGTTCTGAATGGCTGGGTCTTGCCAGTTCTTAAAAATCTTCTTGAAGGCTCGCTCGATGAAACGCTGCTCGGTCGTCACTTCGCCTGCATAGTATTCGTAAGCGTCCTGCATAACTTGTCCGCTGAATCCCAGCTTGCCAATACGAATTGAGTAGAAGAGTTCTTGATGGAACTGTGCGTAGATTCGCTCGATAACGCTGCTGTCGGTCACGCTGAACTCCTTGTCGAAGTTTTTTGTCGGGAAGGCGACAACCTTCGGCTCGTCTTCCTCGTTCTCCACCTCGACAGCAAGAATCTTCGCTGTGTTCTCGTCCCCTTGGAACTGCAAAAGGTCTTCATCGGAAATCATCTGTCCGCTCTCCACCTCTTCGCCTTTCTCGTTGAACTTAGGCACGCCCTTCTTGGTTACGAGCATACACGACACGAGGAAGTTGTTGCGGACGTTTCGCATCTTGACGTTACCCAGTCCCTCATCGGTCGAAATCTCCGTGATGGCAGAATCGTAGTTGGCTGTCGGATAGATGAACTTTCCGTCTAGGCTCTGCCACAGAATCTGTCCCTTGTAGCTGTCGATGCCTCCTGCGTTCTCAATCTGTTCAAGAACGATGTCAGGGTCTGGATTGAAGACGTTGATGCGTTCAATGGTCTTCTCATTCACCATCAAACGCTTTCCGTTCCTCGTTTTCTTCTGCTCCCAGTCGGGATGCAGCAAGACGTGCGCTACGTTCCCCTTGTCATCCGTCTCTTCAAGGCGGCAATTCTCAAAGGGTACGTGGCTCACGCTCGACACCTGCCCTAGAACGTTGTAGTTTACATGAAGGGCAAAGCCTCCAAAGCGTGCGAGGTCTTGCGCTACGTTCCGGAGCAAATCGTCTGCCGTGTCCCCTTGTGGGTTCATCGCCAACGCTGCTAGAATGTCGCTATCAAAGCCGTAGCCCTCAATGAATCGGGCATATCGGTTAAGGCACAGCATTGCCGTACCGCTGGCTTCAGTGATGCGTGCGAGGTTCTGCGGATAAAGATTATCATATCCGTATGCCTGCATCTTGAATCGGCTGACGTAGCCAATATCAACTCTTCGCTTTGGCTTCTTAACTGTCTTAACGTTCATACTGCTTGTGTCGTTTTACTTGTTGTTTTGTTACTCTTCCTTGCCTGCTTTCTCGGCTTGGTCGAGGTCTTTCTTCTTGTCGCTGCCTGCTGCTTTTTCGGCAGGATCTTTCCCTGCGGTATCATCTGCACCGCTGTCGATGTCTGCTGGCGGCTGCTTGTTCTCGCTGTCTGCTGGCGGCTGCTTGTTCTCGATGAGTTCATCACTGGGTATCTTCTGAAAGTAGCTTTCCATGTGTGGGTACTTCGTCAGATATTCATGCGCTACCTTGTCGGTCAAGTTCTCGTTAGTGAAAATCTTACCATGGTAGAAATCCGGGCAGGAAATGATAAAACCTGCCTTCATTGCGTAATTACATGTTTTTGGCATTGCCTTTTCTTTTTTGAGTTTTAGATATATTTCTATCAGAGCATCGTGGTAACACTGCTGGCAGGTTGTCGGGACAAACCGCTTGCGTGTTACCTCGAAATATAGAGATTCTATAACTGCCTTGTCGGTTGAATCAAAGGGACTGTCGAAACGTGCCTTCAACTCACTGACCTTGGCTGTTGCTTCCTTGTATGTCATAGGCTACGCTGCTGCTTCCGTCAGAAGGCTCTTATACTTGGCTGCTGTGGTCTCGCTGTCTGTGTCGAAGAAGAAATAAGCTGCCTTTGGTACGCTCTCCTCTTCCAACGTGATAAGCCAGCCGCCCTCGGTGTCGTCTGAGTACTTGTCGTTTTCGCCTGCGCTTGCCTTCAGTGCTTGCGCATATCCGAATACCTGGTACTCTGCCTTTCCGTCCGCTCCCTTTGAAAGGTTGCGCAGGATGATGACAAACTTTCCGTTCGCCAGTCCGTCAATGATATTTGCGCAAACGTCAGGTGTGTTTGCCAATACCACGACTGCTACGGTATTCTTCCAGCTGTTGCGATACGTGCCAATTGTCAGCTCGGTCTTGGTTCCAGTGAATGGCTTGCTGCCTTCCTGCCGGATAGCGTATGCTTTCTTGCCAGTCTTCAAAACTAATGTTTTAATTATATTGCCCGCTACAACGGACTTGGTGAAGTCAATGTCGTCTCGATTGATGATAAGTCCATCGCCCTCCAGTCCCTTCGTAACTTGGTCTTCGCAAGGGATGATGATGTCCTGGGCGATAAGGCTCTCGCAAGTTGTTGTCATATTAATTCGTTTTAAAATTGTTATATCCCCAACACCGTTTTGTGGGTGTTGAGGATTGTCAAAATAACTTAATACTAAACTGAAAATTTGGAGCGATTAGTAAGCTGCATGGATCATGTCCTCTTCGAGGAGAGCCGTGCCAATCTTACCAGTAGCATAGAGATAGTTTCTGCGCTCCTTCTTGTCGAACCAGATGTCGAGGTCGCTGATGAGATTGTCTGCGTCTGTACCAATCATAAGGTGCTTAGGGTTGCAGAATACCGCACGGTGTGGAAGGTTGATTGTAGCCTCGCCCTTCTCGTATGCCTTAATCATTCTGTCCCAAATGCCGACACGTGCAATCTTCACTCCGTTGTAGGTCGCTACTTCGAAGCCATCGAACAACTTCTCCCATGGCATAATGTCGTGGTAGGTCTTCTTGAGGTCGTAGGTCAATGCGTCAGCAAGCGAGCGTGTCATGAGCAATACGGCATCGCTGTCGTCAACGATACGTGTGTCTGCATCCATCAAAATGGTGTCTACAAGTGTAGTAGCCGCACCACTCTTGCGCAATGCAGAAATCTGCAATGCTGCAGTGGTCTCGCTGTTGGCTGCGATGGCTGTATGTTTGGTCGCTGTGGCTGTAAAGATGCGCTTGAAGAGACCATCGCAGACGTTGAAATTACTGACATCTAAGCCTGCTGTCAGCTTGCCGCCACCTTCACCTGCCAATGCTGCCTCCTTGTCACCAAGCCAGCCGAAACGCCAAATCATCTGCTCCATGGCTCGCTGGAGTGCATCTGCATAGATTGCCATAAAGTCGGTGCTGGTGAGGTCGCCAATGGCTGTACCAGTCTTCAGTGAGTACTCTCCGATGGTTCCCTTTATTGCCTCGTAGCAAATCTTGACTGGGATTTCCCACTGTCCGAATTCCCAACGCTTCTGGGAGTTGGCGATACCCTTCTCCTCATAGGTAGGGTCGCAACCGCCACCCTTCTTACCTACCATTTCCATCTCTCCGAGAAGAGCGATAGGGTCTTTCTCTTTGACCTTCTGAATGTTCACGAATGAAGAGAAGTCTTCATCGTTGTAGAAGGTTTCCTGCACGGCATCCTTGATGCTTGCGAGGTTTTCTGGCTCGAGTTTAAGGTTCTCGAGCTGCTGTTTTGTAAATCCTGCCATTATTTTCTTTTGATTTAATGGGTTAATACTTGGTTACTTCTTGCCCTTTTTGTGGAGCTTGGCAAGTCTCTCCTTGATAGCGTTCTTGCCTTCCTCGACAGCGTTCACGTTGTCGCCTGCGCCCTTGCCGCTTGGCTGTCGCTGTGCTGGCTGGTAGTGGCTGCTGAAGCCTGCTAAAACCTTCTCAGCACCGCCTGCCATCTTCACAGCATTCAGGATGCGCATGTCTTCCTTGCTCTTTGCGAGTTTCTGTGCGCCTGCCAGCTGTGCCTTGGTGTCGTTCAACTGCTGTTTGAGTGCTGCTACCTGCTGCTTCAACTTGGCTACGGTTTCATTGTCGGTGCTTGATGCGCTGCCGCCCTCACCGCCTTCATTGCCTTCATTGCCTTCACCGCCTTCATTGCCTGCGGTCTGAATGTCGGTAATTACACCGTCTTCGACAACAATTGTCTTACCGTCCGGCATCTCAAATGTTCCGTCCGGACTTGCCTTGTCGCCAACTTGTGGATCTCCCTCTTCACGCTCTACGGTCAGTGTCTGTCCGTCCGCTGTGTTGAGTTCCATCGCCTTTGGCTCTGCCTTGGCTTGTGGCTCTGCCACCGCCTGCTCTGCTTCCTCCAGTGTCTTCACGCCCAACTTGGCGAGAATCTGGTCGAGGAGAGAAGCCTTTACTTCTGTTTTCTTCTCCATTGCTTTTGGATTTTGTTGTTTTGAATTAATAAAATTTTCTATGTTGCGTTTTGATGCGCTTGCGCTGAGTGGTACAATGGTGCTGCTGATAAGACCTAGGCGCAAAGCCTCGCTGGTGTTGATGAAGATGTCCTTATCCATCAAGGCTTGAATCTCTTCCCGGTCGCACTCGCACCGCTCTACGTATGCGTCCACCATCATATCCTGCCACATCTGCAATTCCTCGCTCTGGTTTTTCAAGTCCTTTGCGTTCAGCTGGTCGCCTAAAAGGTAGCCAGGAACATATGGGTTGTGCAGGAGGAAGGCAGCGTTCTCGTATGCCTTGCGGTTCTCCTTTGGTGCTGCAAGCATGATGATTGTTGCCATGGATGCTGCCTTGCCCTCAACGGTGCAGGAAATCTTCTTTCCGCTCTGTCGCAGTCGGTCGTAAATCGCCCAGCCTTCAATCACAGAGCCGCCATTGCAGAAGATGCGCATATCGATTGAATCATCGTCTTTCGGTATGCTTGCCGCAAAAGCATCTATATCCTGGAAACATACGCAATCGCCTCCCCACCATTGATACCAGAACTTATTGTCTTGGCTGTCGATATCGTTGTATATTCTGAGTTTTGCCATTGAATCGTGATTTTTTAAGTTTTAAAACGCTGCAAAGATACGATATTTTTCAATATGTTTATCTCGTAAGCAGTTAATTTTTCTAAACAAGCCGAAATTTTGCGTTCTAAGCGGCTTTTATTGCCTTTGGTGTGTAACCTTACCACCTTTAAGCGAAAACCGCTCAGAACGCAAATCTTGAATAAATAACTACACTTTAAATCCTGCCAATATTCTCTATCGTCTGCACTCTACGCTGGGTTCGGTTTATTTCCTCAACGCTCACTACTGGCTGTGGAGCCATCTGATACCCTCTTGCTACAGCTGCCGCCAGCATATCCATGCCGATGTTGCTGCCTCCGTTGTTTACTACGATAGGAACACCACCTCCTAACTGGTTGAATGCGGATAATATCGGACTGAACATTGAAGTCGCCTTGGCGGTCATTACGCTCTCGCCATTGGAAAGCCTTGCCGGGATGCTGTCGCTGGTTCCAGTGCCCGAGCCTTGGACGTAGCCACCAGTGGAGAATCCCTTGACGAGTGCTTTCGCTCCTGCGAATGCTGCTTTAAGCAATGCGAGTTTCGCTGCTGCGTCTGCCACGCCTGCCCATCCGAGTTTAGCTAAGCCTCTTCCTAGGATTTCAATGTATTGTGCCTCCATGGCTATCTCTACGGCATCCAGCAAAGAGCTAAGTAAAGATTTCAGAAAAGAATGAAAAGATTTATCTTCACTATTAAAGAAATCGACAAAAGCATCTCCAACTGCCAAAATATAGCTTTTCATGTTTTGAAGTTGTTCTTCTGTCAACTGCTTCTTTTTATCATTCTCATTCTTTTGTATTTCCACGTTAGTATCGCTCAGGTCTTTCTGGAGCTGTTCCTGCACGGCTGCATAGTCCTTGTATGCGTCCAGTTTGCTCTGAAGGAAAGTCTTGTATCTCTCCAGCTTGGCTGCATCGTCTTCCTCTCCAGTGCCACCGTTCATGATGTCCGCATCCCTTCGCTTCTTCTCTGCTTCCTCGAACTCCTTGTTGAGTTCGTCCACAATCTCCTTTGCTTGATTCTTCAAGTCTGCTTTCGCCTTTATCATGATGTCGAGCAGTTTTGCCTGCATTTCCTGCGCCTTTTCCGCTCCAATTTGCCCTGCCGCCACGTATGCGTCAATGCTTCGTGACACCATGTTCTTCTCCAGCTGTTCGAGGTCGTTGCTGTAGTCTCGCTCGTTGTCGTACATACCTGCGAGGTATCGCTTCTTTGCGTCCATCACTTTCTCGTTGTACTGATACTGGATAAGCGCAATCTGTGCCTGCAATTCTTTCTCCTGCTTCTTCCTGCGCTCTGCTTCTGCCTTGGCTTCCGCTTCTTCCTTGGCTCTCTGTGCCTTGGTCTTGGCAGTGCTGCCCTTGGCTGCTGCTGGTGTCGTTCCCTTGTTTCCGCTCACTGGCTCGCTGCTGGTCGCTCCACCGTTCACGCTGGCTAGCTTTATGTGCTCGAGCCTTCCGTTCACGGTGTTCTCGAATCCGTCTGCGAATGAGTTTCCTATCTCGATACCAGCGTTCTTGATGTCGTGCCATGCTTCCTTGATTGTGCCGGATATATCGAATATCTCCTTGAATCCCTTCTGTGCCTTGGATAGGTCGAAGGTCACGATACCTTCGAGAATATCAAGCATGCCCTTGGCTGCAAAGCCCATCCTCTTGAATGCGTCTATTCCAAGATTGCATACAAGCTTGATTGCGTTCCACATCAAGCGGAAACTTGTGCCGAGCGCATTGATGATACCTCGAAGGAGAAGGCTGTTATTATACCAATCGATAAAGTAGTTTATCGCCTTCACTGTTCCCTTGATAACTGCCGTAAGTGATTTCTTTGCAATCGTGCTCAACTGAGCCTTCATGGTCTCGAATCCACCCCCAGTGTAATCAAACAGAGAAGCCATTGCGTCCTGCAATTCCTTGGTTGCGTTCAATTCGTCTTCTTGTGCCTTGGCAATATCCCCGGACTTTGCCTTCACTTTATCCATGTTCAACTCAACGTCACCGAGCATCTCGATATACGCCAGTCCGGCATCCTCTCCCGGACCACCGAAGATGTTGGCAATTGCGCTGCCTACAGCGGCACTTGATTGTGGGAGTTCCTTCAACTTATTAGCCACCTCTTGCATAACCTGGAATGTGGTCTTGCTTCCGTTCTGCAGTTCTGTCTGTACTTGCTTGGATGATATACCTATTCCGTCAAGTGCAGCAGCCGTAGCGGTTGTCATTTCTCGCAGTCGTAGATTTCCTTCCTTGATGGTATCAACGCCCTTGTCGCTGAAGATACCCTCCTTGGTCGCTTGCGTTGATATTGCCACCATTCCTTCTGCATTCAGTCCGGCTTCCTTGAAGTATCTCGGGTATTCTTTAATCGTGTCGAGGAACTCACCGTTGGCGTTTGCACCGCTCACCAGTCCGTCTTGCATAATCTTCAAACTATCAGAAACGGAAATACCGAAAGCCTTGCTCATTGTATTAGCAGACTGCATCGTCTCCGTGAATTCCAAACCGAATGTATTGGATACCGCAAGAACCTCGTTGCGCACGGATTTCATTTCGTCCCCGATCAATCCGGTGAACTGCTGCGTCAGTCGTGTGGCTTCCATCAATCCCTTGTTGTAGTCATACCACCATTTGAATGCCATTCCTGCGCCTGCCACACCTGCCATTGCCAGGAAATAAGGATTTGTAAAAAGTTCGAGAACGGTTGTTTTGAATGCTCCTATTCTCGTTGATAGCTGCCCGATTAGTCCGTCACTCTTTCCTGCCATATCCACGATAGCTTGGAGGGATGCGCCAAAGCGAGAGTTGCCGAAGATGGCTTCCGTGATTGCGTTCTTGTAGTTACCTACGCTTCTCTGGTATAGCTGGATACCCTCTTCCACTTCCTTGATGTCGTCCGTCAAAGCGTTGATGTGGTTTTGCAGTTCCTTGCCCTTTGCACTATCTCGCTCTGCCTTACTCATTTCCGAATAAGCCTTGGTTAGGTTCGAAAGTTCTGCACGCATTGACTTTAGACTGCCTTCCTGCTGTTCCTCTTGTCTGATGCTGTTCTGCACCTCCTTCTGCAATGCTCGCACATTGTACTGGTACTCCTTGATGGTTGCGTTCACCGCTTCCGTCTGCAACTTGTATTCGTTGCGTGATATAGTGCCGTCTTTCTCCTGCTTCTTCAAGTCTTCGATGGATTGCTTTAGCTGGTCTATCTTCTCTTTGTATCTGATGATGCCATAGATTGCATCCTCGTACTTGACCTTGATGTCAAGTATCTTCTGTTCTTCTGTTGTCATTGTTTCTTTGTTTAATTGTTCAACTCTATCATTGTAACCTCGCTGTATCCGCTGCTTGTGGTCTTGATTTCCAGGACTGCAAAATACGCTCCATACTGTGCAAGGTACACTGGCTTCGTTTCGTCAAAGTTCAGTATCTCCAAATCGGAAAGGTTGAACCGCTCCACAATATGGTGTGGGTTCGCCACCGTCTTTCTCAACTTTTCCAACTTGTTGTCGAAGATGTCCTGAAGGTCGATGTTGAAAGCCAATTCCGCATAGCCGGCATCGTTCTTCGTCAGGTTCACTATTCGGTCTTTACATGCCTTGTATTTCGTTGCGACTTGTCTGGTGTACGTTGTGTTGTTAAACGTGGATTGCTTGCTTTCCCATTCGTATATCGGTATGCGGTTTCCGTCCGTGGCAGCAAATGGTAGCGTACAGACGTCTTGCGTATACTCCAGCGTCTTGTTGTCTATAGTCATATCCGCATCGTGCTGCTGGTATACGGTGTCGTCTTCCTTCCACTTGTAGATATTATGCTGGCAGTAGTCCTCTACGCTGAAATCGGTCTGCCTTGGATGGTTGCTTGCTTCGCTCGGGATGAGCTTCTTCGTCCAGTCCACCGCATGCGCCTTGTCTTCCCAAAGGTTCACGATGTCTGCAAACGTAAGTGTTCCACCAATAAACCGCTGGCTTGGAAACGTTGATGTCAGAATGCAGATACACTTCAGAAAATCCGTTACCTTGATGTCGGGCAGGTTCTTGCCGATAGGGAAATTTCCTCCGTAGGGTACTTCATCGCTCTGCTTGATGCTGGCAGACAACCGACCGTTGTAACACTTCAATCCAATTAATGCCTGATTTTTTGGGTGCTTCATTTCAAAGGTTACGATGTCGCCATCTTCCAAATCTATCTCCCCTCGTCCTGCTACAAGGTGTATGAATCTGCCGTTTACCTTATCCGATTCATAATCGGTCACATATTTTCTAGAAGTCTCATCCTGCTGCAACCCTGCAATATATAGAGTTTCCGTCCAAGTTCCGTCATCGTTCTTGTGTTTAACCTTCATTTCGATGTAATTCGGTGGATATGAGTAGAATGCCTGCGACTCAGTACTCCCCTCACCGAAACTCCATGATTTGTGTCCGCTAGGAGTTACCTTCGATGCGTCCCACGACCAGTTCATCTGAACATCAAAAATCATCTTGCAGGCAATCTTAACATTCAGCTGGCTGTATCTGTGCCCAATCTCCAGTCCATCGAATACCTCCGATAGGCTCGTCGGTTGGAAGTCGAGAATACCAAGGCTCTCTGTATGAAAAAAAGTGCCCTCAAAGCTGCCTACAACCGTCTGCGCATCTGCCTTCCTTGTAATCAATGGTACAGCAAGCCCCTTTATGATTTCTTTCGCTTGATTGCTCCAGCCGAATTCCACACCAGTCTGTGCCGTGATGAGGTCTAGGATATACTTTGCCGTCACGCTTGGCTGGATTGTTCCATTGCCCCAGGAACTACCAGAAGAGCCACCTCCACCAAAAGAGCCGTTTTTTTCAAACGTGCCACTGCTCGCTCTCGCATTGTTCTCCGTCTCGCTTTTACTCTTAACAAGAATAGTCGTGCCAGTGCTGTATGCTTTGATGGCGTTGATGATAAGCCATTCCGCTGTTGCTGGTGCTTGCAGGTCTACATCGATAGGCATGCTCCCGCTCGTATATTTAACGCTGTACGCTCCTCCAGCCTGCACTTGGGATAACTTACCGTCCGATAGATAATAAGCCGCCACAGCCGTGCTTAACGCCATATTTATCATCTTATCTACCGAAGGCTTGATGTATACGAGGAGACCGGAAGGTTTACTCTTTACCACGCTGAACTCTGTTTCTCCGGCTGCAACCTCATACGTTCCCCATGGTGTTGTCTCTCCGGTCTCCTTGTTCAGTGCTCCGTATTCGACAGATCCAGCCTTCTCTGCTCGAACCCTGATAGATATTGTCTCCATGGCAACGCTCGTTTCGAGATTGGCGATGCACGCTCCTGCACTCACGAACATTCCGAGCATAGGATCTGGAGCTGGTAGTACCGGATAAGTCTCTTTTTCTGTCTTCCCGGCATCATCGGCAAGGCTAATAACGTTCTTGTTGGTGTCGAGTATTGCCCATGTCCGGAATTGTCCCTTGCCTAAAACCTTTCTGATGGTGGCTCTCATTCCAGCCTCGAAAGGTATGATTGCACACTGGTATGTCTCATCGGTCAAAACCTCGCCCGATACATACTTTCCGATTTCTATTCCAGTTCTTATCTTACCTTCAACGAGTGAGTATGTCGTGTCACTGTTCCCTCCCAAGCTGCGGTCGTATCCATACCATTCATCGCTTGATGTCTTAGCCACTGCCGTTTCGTATCTCCCATAGAATACTCCATCCGTTATTGCCTTCTCGTAGGTGTCGTAGCTGTTGTTTTTGGTGAAACGCAGATACTTCGTGCAATTCAACTCGTTCAGCTTCAGGTCGGACGATTGCAGCGTTGCCAATGCCTGGAACAATCCCCAATAAATCGAAATTTCGATGGTTTCCTTAACGCTCAGAACGCTTGCCCTTCCGCTGTGGATAATCTCCAAGCCGTTGCGGAAATAACGTGCTGTGTGGAAAATATAGGGGTATTTGCTGCTGGTGCTCGGTTTCCCTGCAAACTCCAGCACAGCCATATTGTGCGCTGTCTTGGGCAGGTTGATGGTGTATGTCGTGTTAGCGGTCATTTTCGTAATATCGCGAAAAAGATTGCTCTTGATGTCTAGCGTGATTGCTGATTCATCGCTCATATCCATAAGAACACCGTCTATGTATAGTTGCTGGTCTGTCATAGCTGCTGAATCTGTGTATTGTTAATAACTAGGTTGCAGACGAAATCCTGCAACTCTGCTGTTGTCTTGGTGTAGGTTCCTGCCTTGATTGTCACACTCTGCCACTTGTCGCCACCGAGGTACATATCAACGACCGGGCTGCTTGCCAAGTCTTGCAGGAAATCGAACGTCTCGCTGTCTACCAATGGTGCGCAAAGAGGTATGGTGTCCTCTCTGCCGTAGCCCTGCCTTCTGCCGTTCGCTCCAAGGTATCCGAATATGGTATCGTCATACGCTCCGAGGTTGTTGCGTACAAAGCTTGTGCCGCTGCTTATCGCTCTACTCTCATCGCCTTGCGTGAATAGCCAGTAACAGTAAAATCCGTGTCGGTCAACCCACCGAAGATAAATGCCCTTCTCCGTGTCGTTCCTTTCTATCCTTGCAAGGAGAGACTGCTTGCCACCGCTCGCCATCGCAAAGGTAAGGTCGAAAACGTCCGTGAACGTTCCCAGTTCTATCTTGCCATCGTAGTCGTAGATGTTCCAGTACCTCGCCTTGTTTGGCAGAACGCTGGTGTTAATGTCCACGATGCCATCGATGCCGGGCTTAACTAACTTGTTTGGTGCTCCCTCATAGCCGACAAGTATCTGGGAAGCCGCATTGAGATAAAAACCAAAGGAGAATGGGAAATGCGTGAACCATGTCAGCTTCTTTCTTGCGTTCCACGTCTCTCCTGCCCTCATCGCTCCCCAAACGTAGAAGGTCGTGTAGCTGAATGTTGCAAGGTCGCTCCCCTCGCTGTCCTTGACCTTCACGGAAACATCGAACACCGCCCCGAGGTTGCTCTTCTGGCTCTCCCTGCTGTAGTCGATGTTTCCGAAGCTGATGCCATCGAAGAGTGCCTGCACATATTCCCGGTAGTCCATGATGCAATTATCTGCAAACGCTTCCACGCTGTACGTGTACGTCTTGGTCTCCCTGCTGATGGTTGCCTCGATGCTCGCAACACCCGAGCCGTTTGCCTTGATGATGCAGGGAAGGAATGCGAAGCCTACAGCATCCGGGTATTTAATCGTGATATTGTTTTTCTCTGTCTGTCTCATACCGTCTCATTGTTTAGTTTGATACTTCCCACCGACTGGTGGATTAAGAAAATAAGTCGCTGCCCGAGCCGCTTCATCGTGTCGGGCACAACGTTGCTGTATACGTCAGCCCTGCCGCCAGTCCGGTGCAGTTTAGAACCCTTGCTGGCGATGGTGTGGGCGATGGCTCCTGCCATGCTCATGTCGCCACGCTCTTGTGGTGTATACTTGTGCTGCCGCTTGGTTTTGTAGGGGATAGGTCTGCCGTGCAGTCCCTTGTCTTTCATCCACTGCCGGATGATGCTACGGAAGCCGTATGGTATCTTTCCTGCCCTTCGTCCGGTCTCGAGTACTCCGAATGGCTTGTGTCCCCAAAGGATGGTTTCTTCCTCGCTGGGCTGCTCCACCTTTAGGCTAGCTATCGTTCGCCCTGATGCGTTCTGTCCGCTGATACGAATGTGGTTGATGATAAGCTGCCGTGCTCTCTCCACTTCCTCACGCATGATGAGCGATGCCGCCTTGGGGTCGAATTGAATACCTCCCTTGCTCATACCTCACACCCTCCTATGCTCTGTGTCAGTTGCAGGGAGTACATTACGCCAGACACGATCGTGCTCAGCCGCTCGATGATGGTCTCGTAGTACTGCTGCCCTTCCAATGGTTCGAACTGGTGCGACTGGTTGATGGCTCGTATCATCCTTGCCCCTGCCACCTTCATTCGGTCGATGCACTCTCCGTTGTCTTCTCCTTCCGCTGCCCTCGGTACGGTGTCGAGATAAGCCAGGGCAACGTTTACGGTGTCGTATACTCTGCCGTTTCGTATCTCTGTCGTGCCGCTGGCTGGGATGATGCAGACGATTGCCGGATAGTTCAGTTTCTCCAGCTTGGTGTCTGCTGTGTCCCAGTCCTCAAATAGGTAGGTGTAGTCTGGTAGCGTGTCTGCTGCCAGCTGCTTCAATGTTTCTCGAATTGTTGCCATAATTATCTAGATTTACGTTTCATCTCTTCTGCCTGCAACTTCTGCAGGTTTCGCTCGTACACGCTTCTCTTGTTGTCCATTTCCATGCACTTGTAGATGCGAAGCCATGGCGTTTTTAATACTTGGTCGTGGTCGCTGATGCCCATCCTTACCGCATACCAGTCCAGCATGCCGAATAGTCCGAACCGCAGGGTATCGATGCCTGCCTCCTTCTCCAGTCTTGTTGGCTTCGCTGTGTCTGTGCTCTCGAAGAGCTTGTTGATGCGCTCGACCTCTGCTGTTACCCAGCCTATGAGCATAACGACATCAACTGCCCTAGCCTGCTCCACTTCCTTGTGGCTCAGACCGAGGACGGTTGTCACTATCTGATACAGACTTTCCTCGCTGTCTGATAGCTGGGAAAGGTCTATCAGCTGCCCGATGGATAGCTGGTTGAGATTGTCGGGCACTTGCTTTCCTCCAACGAAAGCTGGTCGTGGCTGCTTGCCGATTTTATAGCTGGTGTGCCTAGCAACTGCCAGCCAGTACTTGAATGTAGTGTTATTATCCATACGCTTTATAATTTTGTCGTTATCTTTGTCTCAATACGTGCGCCCTAGCCGTTCCATGGCTCGCTACGGATAACTTCTTTAAGGCTACGTATCGTATTGCGTCTATGCCGTGGTTAAATGCGTCTATAGGCTGGTTCGTTGTCTCTCCATCCCTTGACTTCTTCCACTTGTATTGCTGCATGTTCCCGATGATGCCGTGGCTGCGTCTTGTTATGTTGATGCGGAAACGCTTCAAGATGTCGATGCCGTTGTTGATACTGTCCGCTCCCTTGGTGCTGCCGATTATCCACAGCCCTCGGTTGTGTATCTCCTGAATGCTCTTAGGCTCTGCCGAATCCGCAATGATAAGGTCACGTTTCGTCCGTCCTTGTTCCTTGCATCGGTCTGCGATGTCATCGTTCGTCATTCCAGGCTGGTAGATTTCTTCGTCCACCCATAACTCTCCGTGCGCCAATATAACGTGCTCCAGCGCAGTTGGATCGTTGGTGAATCCGAAGTCCATACCCCTGCATTCCATCTTCCACTCCTCCCTTGGTGGCAGCTTGTCAACGATGCCCCAGTTAGTGAAGATAAGCCCGGTTATCTTTCCGGTCAGTCCACGCGCATATACTCGCCACAATTCGGGGTCGTCAATCTCTTCAATCTTTTTATGCTCCTGCTCCGTAAGGAATCGGTTGTTTCGGTGGTCGCTCAGGATCAGTCGGCAGTCATCCCTTCCGATGATGTTGTTGTGTACCCAAAACCTTGCACTTGGGTTGTAGTCGATAAAGACCTGCTTTCGGGTTCGGATGGCAAGCTGCCAGAACACTTCGTAGGGCACACCGTTCGCCTCGTTCACGAACAGATAGTCTCGCTTTCCGTTCTTAGCATCCTGCGCATCTTGGTAACTCTTGAACTCGATGATTGAGCCATTCTTACCTCTGTAGCTGCTGTCGCTCTTGTTGTTCTTGAACCAGTCCAGCAACTCTGTCCTTGAGTGCAGGATGGTGTCTAGGTCTCGCATGGCTCCAACCTTTAGGTTCGGGAGGTCTTGACCGCACACCGTGATAATCACCCTTGGGTGCTCAAAAGAAAGCACTATAAGACGCTGCATGATGGTGTATGTCTTCCCCGAGGACGTGCCTCCTTGGTTCACGAGAAACCTTGGCTTCACGTCCGCATTCGGTTCATAAAGTTCACCAATAACGTCAAATAGTGCCATTCTTTCAAACAATAAAACTTAAAACAAAATTATGGTAAAAAATTATTCTTCATCCAATCCCTCACGCTCGATTACTTCCTGCTCGCTGGATGCGCACTGGTGTCCCGAGTTGATGTAGCGTACCTCGATGCCGCCTTCGAAGCCTGCGTTCAGGTCAAGCACGACCTTATCCAGTCCGAGCAGCTTGCAGATTTGCGTCTCTGCCTTGATGATGATGTCGAGGTAGCGTGGTTCTCCGAATCCTCGCTTCTCGGCATCGTACATCATCGTCTTGACGGTCTGGATAGAGAGAATCTTACGGGTTTCCTCATCTACGACTGGAAGTCCCTGCTGGTTCGATTTCTGTTCGTGGTAGTCTTCCTTGGATTTCTCCCAGGCTTCCCACGCTTCACGTATTACCAGCTTCAACCTTGCCACCTCGCTGGTTATTTTTTCGTCCGTGTCGGTAAGCCGCTCTTCCCTCCACTCCTTCAATAACCGCTGAATGTCGCAGTGTGCTTGATTGTATTTCGGTCTGTCGAGCCGCTTGCGAACCTCTGCCGTGATTTCTCGCTCCGTCCATCCTCTGCGGTATAGGGGTGCGATAATCTGCAGGCGGTTCTCGATGTCGATTTTCTGTGCTCGATGCTTATTGTTGTTACCTTGTGGCATATTTTGATTCCTTGAAATTTATTTGATTTTTTATAAAAATTCTACTTGAAAAACTTGCATATTTCAAATAAATTTCGTATCTTTGCAAACGTAATAAGGGAAGTGTCCTTACTTACTGAAACCCTCCGAGGATGAGGGAAAAGTAAAATGAAATCCCAAAGTCTTATGAACGTACTGAAAATTTCATTAAAGATTTGGAAAATAGAAATCTTATCATTTACGATTAGATTATTCTAAGTTCCAAGGGGTGGTGCTCGAACCACCACCCCACTTTGGGATTTCGTTTGCAAATTTACGAATTAATTTTCATATCACCAAATTTTTAACATTATGAGTACTACGAATGAAACTACCTCCAAATCTTGGGGAGGTGCTCGCAAGGGTGCAGGGCGAACGAAGAAATACGCTGCAACATTCTATTTCGGTGCTACCGAGGACGTGGCTAACATCTTGGCAGGGGTCGATAAGAAAGACCGCAGCGACTTCATCAACCAGTGTATTCTCAAAGCGATGGGCAGGGGTTAATCTCCTGCCTTTTTCGTTTCCGCTCCCTTGGAGTTATTTTGTGCGAATTTTGCGTGTGTGCCGCTCTTTCCGCAAACTGGTGTAGTTCATCAACCTTGAAGAGAAGAGCCGACACATCGCAACTATTCGCCATGCTTCTTAAACTCGTCTATCTTGACTGCTTTCTCGCCAGTCAGCTTTTCCCAGCGTGCAATGATAACATCGCAATAATGTGGGTCGAGCTCCATCAAGAACGCATTGCGGTTTAACTGCTCGGCTGCGATAAGCGTTGTACCACTACCACCGAACCCGTCATATACATTCCAATCTTCCTTTGTGCTATTGCCCATCAAATAAGCAAAAAGCGGCACTGGCTTCATCGTAGGGTGTTCCCTTGATACTTTAGGTCGAGCCATATCAATAACCGTTGTCTGCGCTCTGTCGTTGAACCAATTGTGCGCACCTCCATTTTTCCACCCATAAAGACATGGCTCATGCTTCCACTGGTAGTCCTGCCGCCCTAGACAAAGCGAATCCTTGTTCCATATCAATGTCTCACGTAGCTCCAAATCTTTCGTGCTCATTAGAGCCTCTCTGAACCACATCGAATAATTGTCGCTGTGGAAAATATAGAAAGCAGCACCCTTCTCCATGGTTTCTTCTGCTGCCAAAAATGCAGCCGACAGAAAATCCCGGAACTTGTCATTGTCCATTTTGTCGTTCTTTACCGTCAGCCCATCCGTTCTATGCTTTCTCTTGCTCATCATAGCAGAACCTTCGTAGCCATAGCCAACATTATACGGTGGGTCTGTAAGATACAGATTAACCACTTGCCCACCCATAAGGAACTTGACCTGCTCTGCATCCGTGGAGTCACCACACATAAGGCGATGCTTTCCGAGTTGCCACAGTTCGCATTCCTTGCACCGCTGTGGTATTTTCTCTGTATCCTCATCGAACTCATCGTCCTTTGCCTCCTTCTGATCCTCGTCTGCCTGCTCTCCATTTTTCAATGAATCAGGACTCATCCACCCTTGCAGCTGCCAGTCTTGAATACCCCAGTCCTTCAAGAGGTCGGTATCCCACTGGTTCGCCAGTGCTTCGGTGTCCCAGTCTCCGAAGCCAGCATTATCCTTTATGATGAATTCTTTCTTCTGCGATTCCGTGAGGTCTGATGCCTTGACGATCGTTGCAGTTGGCTGCTCCTTCCACTGGCTCCAGTAGTTGGCGATTGCCAGCTTCTCTGCATCGGTCAGCCGCTGGTCTGTGTCGAGAACGTCCATGATGGCTTCGGGTGTCATGCTCACGATGTGGCAGAGTGCCCTCGTTCTCATATTGCCACCCAGTGCCTTGTAGGTCTCGTCTACGACTATAGGGCGAAGCTGGAGCATCTTAGGAAATACAAGAATGCTCTTTACCAGCTTTTGGAAATTCGCCTCAGTTATGGTTCTAGGGTTCGCCTCATTCTCGCTGACCCTCGATAGTGCGATTTCTTCTGTTTTCATTTTCTTCTTGTTTTAAGTTCGAATTTATGCTTATCTGATAAACATAGGCGCAAAGATACTACTTTTTTGCTTTAGTTGTTTGTTCTTTGCACACTTTTAACTTTTTCCAACACTTCGCTTTTATCTTATCCATCAAAGGCTCTGATGGTCTTCTGCAGGGTTGTCTGCGGTTTCTTCGGCTTCACTCTGACCGGGTATCCTGCACAGACCCATGCGAGGAGAAGTGCGTCTCTCTGGTCTTGGTTCATTCTCGGCATTTTCTCTCCTGCGCTTACAAAATAAGCAATTTCGTCTTGCGTGATTTTTCCGTCTTTACCCTTCCAGCACTTCTTCAGTGGCTTGATGATTTCGCAGGGGATATTGTAGTGTTTGCAGCACTCGACAATCAAGATTCCGGTCTGATGGTTCATTCCGGTAGAGCGTCCGATTGCTGCTGCCTTGACTGCTGTCATGAACCGATTAAGCACATGCCAGTTGCTTTTGTTGAGCCAGCCGCCTTCAATAACGACCTTAATCTTCTTGCAACTCTCGTTCATTGCTCTGAGGTAATCTATCAAAGCTGGGAAGTTCATTTTATAGGCTAGAAACTTCTTGTCGTCAAAGACTGCTCCAACTCCGCTTTCCTGATTGTCGGGGTCGATTCCGATTATAACTGTTCCTTTTTCCATTCTTTCTTTAAAGTAATTATTTTGTTTGAATTTCACGCATAAGCGTTTATTTTGTTTTGCTGGTGTAGTTTATTACTCAACACCCTTTACGTGCGCATATACGTGCACACATGCGTTATTATCCCTATCTTTCCCCTACCCCTTTCTTTCCCTTCTTTTGGGTTGCGATAGAGAAAGCTGGCAGGGATTCCGGAAGTTGTGCCTGCGCTTGCAAAATAAATGAATAACAAAATGAATATGTTGCAGGGTTCTTCCTTCTTCCACCGCCAGCCGAATGAATAAAAGCATAATTTTCTAACGATTTCTTTTTCTTACTTCTTCATGTACCACCTCGCTTTCTTTGTTTGTTGTCAGACTTCGGGAGATGCGTTTCCGGCTCTCATATCGTAATTTCAAGATGTTATAAGTTTATTTGTTTTGATATTAGAGCCTATCTCCTTCTGTCCTCGCTGGTTAATAACTCTATTATTGAACTCACGACCGATTATTCTTTTTTGTTCTCGAGCAGCCATGCAAGATGCGCTGCCTGCTGCGGATTCTTGAACATGGAAAGAGCCTTCTCTACGTCCGGCTTCTTCCTCTCACGCATCGCTCTGTCGGCTACCCGGTTCTTCGTACCGTAGTTCCGGTAGTGCTTACTCCAGTACTCCTTTTGGTACGCCCGGTATTTTTCCCGGTTTCTCTTTCGCCACTCCTTCGTGGCTCTGAGGATCTGTTCCCGGTGTTCCTGGTAGTACGTTCTGTTCTTCTCCCTTGTTGCGAAATCGCTCATTGCATTCAAGTATTACCTGATGTTCTACATATTGCTTGCGTGCCGGACAATAGATGCCGTTTATGCAGTTTCGCCCGGCATCGCAAGCCTTGCATAATTCACTCGCCATACGTCCTAGAATGGCAGGTTATCGATGTTGCGGTCAGTGAATATGATGTTCTCATTTCCCTCGTATGGGATACAGCAGGCGAATTCCGCTGGATTTCCGCTGCGTAAAGACAAGACTTTATATCTGTAATTCGTTCCCTCTCCACGGTCACGAACAAATAACGCTGGAAGCCATTCGTATTTTTCTCCATTCCTTACCAGCACCTTGTCGAAGGTCTTGAAGGCTGGCTGCTCCTTCGCTTCCTTCTCTTTCTTCCAGATGGCATAATGCTTGTTGAACAGTTCTACTTCAAGCTCTGTCGCTTCTCGAAGTTCCTTGTTAACGCTGATACGCAGGTCGAAGGCTTGGTCGGTCACGAACTTCTCGGTCTCGATTTCGTACTGGTTGCCGAATGTCAGCGTATCTTCGCTTTCGTTCTTGGCAATGAGCTCTCCGATGATTGCCAACTCTCCGTCCTCGTCTTCCTCATTGAAAACGTAGAGTTTGCCGATTTCAAACGTAAGTTTCGCTGGCTTCTCAATTTCCAGGGTTTCCCGGTTTAACTTGCCGCCCAAAAATTTCTCGAGAGTGTTGATGTAGGTCTTGGCTTCATCATCGCTAGCTTTCCTAAACGTAAAAGTTATCATTTCAGATACTTCTTTGTTATAATCTTCGAAACATTCTTTCCAAAGATAATGCTTGCCTTTAAATCTTGTGTAGCGATTATCTTTAAACCCTTCAAAGATAACATGTATGTCTCCATTTCTATGAACAAGCACGTCTCCCTTCTTGAAGAACTTGCTCCAGTCTCTCATTTCCTTTGATGGGAAGAGCAGGACTTCTCCTTCTTTATAGATTTTTCCGTTCTTGTCGAAAAAGTGTTCTCTTCCGGCTTCGTCCTCAGTCCAGATTGCTTTCGCACAGTCCTTGTCGTTTGCCATTCCACTGTGCCACACGCTTCCGCATTTTGGCGTGTACAACTCCGTACCGTACTCTTCGTCTTTGAGCATCTCATAAATATCAATTTCGTCTTGTTTCATAATCTGAATGTTTTTTATTGTTTATAATTTTTCTTGTCCGAGTTTAAAATAAAGTTCCAACAGTTCCTGAGTATCGAGCCAGAAGTCGGTGTTACCAACGAATACGTGATGATGATGATTGTCATTGATGATTTCTATCTTTTTCATTTATCTGCGTTTAAAATTGTTCGTGTCCGCATTGTAATCCTTCAGGATACATTCAAGTGCCTTTACCTCATCATCTGCCAGCCAGATGTCTCTGTTGTCAACTGACAGATGATGAAGACCACACTCACGGACCAGTTTTATATCAACTCTGTACATAGCTAATACGGTTTATGATAACTATTTAAAAAGTTCTTGCTGTGGATGAATGATGTCTGCCCGCTTCTTCTTAGCCGCCCAGAGAAGGAGGTTGGTGTTCTTGGTTCCAGCATTCTTCTCGAGGTCTCTGATGATGCAGGTCAAAGCATCGTACTCCGCTTCTTTCTCGTTACCGTAGAAGATGTTGAGAGTGTCATATCTACTCGGGTAGCCTACCGGGCTGTCGTACCCGTGCTTTCCCTTCCGAATGCTGTAGCCCCATATCCAGCCGAACTGGGTGTTGGCGGTCATTACCTTCCACCCCCAGTTGTCTGCACCCTCTGCGGCATACTCGATTACGTGCGGATTGATGCAAACATCGTAGATGTTGTACTTGAAGCCTTCGTGCTCTGCGACCGGCTTCTTGATGTCGTAGCTGTTATCGGTCAGCCATTTGCACCAATCGTTCGATGTCTTGAATACGAGCCCTGCGGCACGGCATTCGTGAAAAAATAATTCATTCATGGCTTCTAAATCTTTACGAAGTGTACGTCCTTGCGGTCTTCTCTTTCACTATTCAGACAAGCAAGATTCCTGCACATAATGCCTTCTCTCTTACCGTTCAAGATGCACTCGTTGCAGATATATTCAGATAGACCTATATCCTCAACCACCTTGCAATTTACACCTTCAATGCTAATTGTCGCCCCTACTGGGTAATCTGTATTAAAGCATTCGTTGTTTACAATACATACTTCTTTTGCCATAATTCTTTTGTTTATTTAAATTTTAGTTTTACTTTCAGCTAACAAACTCCTTGAACGCTAAGTGATACACGTCATAGACAACACTCGTCACGTAAAAGCAGATAAGCCCGAACGAGTGTCCCTTGTCGTCAATTGAGATTATCGGGTATGGTTCGTTCGTTTCCCATTCCTCCGGCTTGATGTCGCCAGCCTTGAAATAAGCGTCCAACGACACTTTCATTCTCTCTAACACCGAAGTTCCGTATTCTTTCTTTATCTTCTGTTGGTTTCTAAGTGCATATCTTGCCATAATTCTTTTGTTTTAAGTGTTTAAAATCTGTTTGCCTTATAATTTACCGCCCGAAGCGTGAAAACGGCTCAGAGCGGCTGATTTTGCCCTCATTTGTTATTTTTCGGGCTTCCAGTCGATACTCAGCCGCTGCAGAACTCCCTTCTCGAAGTATCTTGTCAGCGAATCCTTGGCAGGCTTGTTGTTCGGGTTCTTCTTCAAGTCTGCAAGGTTCTGCTGGATTACCCATCTGAACTTGCTGTCTTGGCTCTGCTGGCTCGCTGGCTGCTGGTGCTTGGCTTGCTCGTAGAGTTCCCCGATGCTCGGTCTTGTCGTTGCCGAAGGATCCTGCGCCTTGACTGCTGCCGATTGCGGCTGCTGGCTTGCTGCTGGCTCGTTGTTGAAGTTGCCTTCCAGCACCTTTGCGAAATTCTGCTCATTACCGAATATCCAGTCGAACTTGCCGAGCCAGCCATGCTTATTATTGCCGTTCATGAAGTCAGATGCCATCGCAATGTCAATTACCCGGTACAGAGTTTTCACGTCTCCCTTGCATTGACGAACCCTTGCCTTGACCATCACCTTTCGGTTCTCGGTCATGAGCGTAATAGGCGGCATCGCACTCTTCGTCTCATCATGCTTGCGGTTCCAGTATTCCTTGACGGCAGCATAGTCTATCTTTTGAGATTTCGAACCCTTGCCGCCACCGGGTGCTTCGGTCTTGACCGATGCACTCTGAATACCTTCTTTAGAAGGTTCTAATATATTTGTTTCTTTAGAAACATCATTATCATACTCATTATCATTATCATTATCATAAGGTGAACGTTCGTGCACGTTCGTGTTATTTTCGCACGTTCGTGTACGTTCGTGCACGTTCGTGTTCCCTGCTTTTTCTCTTGCCTCTCGCTTTTTTCTTTCTCTTTCAATTGCAATCTGTCTGTTTTTCTCACACTTGGCTTGATACTTGTCTTGATTGCGCTCGATATTGTCTTTTATAAAAGCAAAAGCCATACGCACGACTGGTTCGAGTTTTATAGTCTTCCCATCCCTTGCGTAGAGAAATATCGCTCTCGTCAGTTGCCCGAGTTGTTCATCGGTCAGCCCCTCGATAAGAGCGTAGTATGATGTGTATAAGATGAATGAATCGTTCATGATGCTTTATTCTGATAATGATAGTTTTTTCTCCAGCTTCCGTTTTAAGACTGTAGCCATACGGATTTTGTTCCGCTGGCTTGTGTCGGTCGGTGCTGTCACTTTCCCACCTAGGGAAATATAATTCTCCAGTTGGGAAATTATATTCCTTAGGTCGGTTTTTGATATAGGAACAGCCATAAGCCCTGCCTTTACTTAATGAGCAATCTTCTTGCGCCTTGCACCTGCTTGATGTACTTGGCGCACGCTTTAGGATGGTCTGCCTGATAAGCCTTGGCATCGAACTTCTCGCTTGCCTTCGGTGCTTTCCACGTTGCCAGCGTTTTTCCGGAATCCGAAACTATGCTCTCTGCGTCCCCGAAGAACAGCTTCAAGTTGTCCTCAATCTCATCCTGCTCGGTCTCCAGTTTCTTGTTCTGAACCTTGAGTTCTTTGAGCCTAGCAATCTGTTCGAGTATCTCCTTCGTTGCAGTCACTTCCTTGCCAGCTACATGTAGAGGAGACTTTAGGAGAACGTCTTGTGCGCTGTATGCTGGCGGTTCTTGGTTGCCCACGATGTAGTCAAGCCAAAATTTGGTTATCTCGTCCCTCATCCATCCGAAGAATTCGGGGTCGAAGTCGATGTCACGGTAGCCGAACTCCCTGCCTGCTGTCAGCCAGGCAAGTGCTCCGTCCTTGTATTCGCCCACTCCGAGGTTCATCTGAAGCTGGCAGAACCAATGTTTCGGGAGGTCGTCTGCGTCTATCTGCATCTGCGTGGTCTTACACTCTAGGATGCTCTTGCTCGCTTCGTTGTGCGTTGCAGAGACTCTCCAAAAGGTACGGTCTGGGCTTACTCTCAGATACGGAGTATCGGTGTTCGTGATGGTGTAGTCGTCCGTGCTCGCCTTGATGATGTGGCAGTGGCTCTCTCGCTTGAAGAACTGCGCCACGGCATCCTCCAGCAGATGTCCTGCAACCATCGCAAAGTTCTCAGCCTTTGGTGGGTCGATACCCTTCTTGCGTCTCCACAACTGGTATGGGGTCTCCCACGGATTCAGTCCCAGTACTGTGCCTGCTTCACTTGCGCCTATTCCCTTGGAGCGGTTCTGCAACCACTCCTCTCTGCTTTTATATTTGATTATCTGTTTCATTGTCTGAATGTTTTTATTTATCAAAAAAGAATTTTCTAGCTGCTGAAAGAACGACCGAGCGAAGGAATTCCTCCTTTTGCATTGTTTGACCAATTCCGCTTGCGAGGGAATTGGCTTTACCGTGGTAGGAAATATGTAAATCGTAACTTTGGTTTCCGTCTTCGTCTACATCTCCAGTCGGCTCTATTGCAACAAGCAGATAGTTTCTTTCTTCCTCGTCTTCCTCTGCCCATGCCTTGAAACCATCTGCGGTTCTGCTAAAGTACTTGTCGATGGTGCTCTTGTGTTTCTGTTTGTTTTCTTTTTCTGCCATAATTTTACTGAATGTTTAATAGTTGCCACGGCTTCCCTTGGTAGGTTATGATGGGAGCCCACCCCATAGGTTGTGCCGTGGCGGTTCGGGCAAACGTTATAACTTTATAAACTAAACTACTTCTTCGCTGCTGTGCCAGTCTTTCCTTGGCTGCGGCTCATTGCCTTCTCTGCCTTCTTCTGTGCGCTCTCGGCTGCTGCCTGCGCCTGCTGTGCGATGGATTCCTGCTGCTTTGGCTTTTTGAAGGTCTCCTCTACGGTGGTCGTACCTTCCTTGATGGCGTTGTACACACCAGCAAGCTTCTGAATATCCTCTGCCGTGACTTCCTCGGCTGATTTCTTCCCGATGTAGTCAAGCAGCATAAGGTCTGTAACCTGGTACACTTGGAAGCAGGCTACGCAGTTCTTCCACTGGCTCTGTACGCCAGTCTGCTTTATGTGTTCGAGTGCCTTTGCCTGCACTTCCTTCACCACGCTTGCAATCAATACCTGCGGCACGACTTTGCAGATTGCGTTACGCTGGGCGATCGCCACGGCTGCATTGCCAACCACCACTTGCATGTCCTGCGAATAGGTGTACCCCTTCGATGTCAGAATGCTGCGCTTCACTTCGACAGAGTAGGCAACATTGCTCTCTAGGTCGTGGCAGACGCCTTGTGCCGTGATGGTCTTGCCATCGTTGGCGATGATGCGACCAGCGATACGCAGGTTCTTCCAGCATGCGGAAATGATTTCTGTAAATCGGACGCTAGGACCCTCGATTACTGTTGTCTTTCCGTCCTTGCTTTGTCGTTCGAGGTGATAAAAGCAATTGTATGCTACATCATCGTCCATCGCTGCCAGTGCCACCATGTTCTTCTTGCATTGCATGATGTCTCGAGGGAACTTGTGCGCTGTGGCAATCTGTCCGTCAATCTCCGAGCGGTTGATAGCTTCCAGCATTTCGCCACCGCTCACATTGATAATTTCATTTTCCATAATTCGTTCTTTTTATTGTTCAACATAATCTTTTAATTAACTCTAGTGGAAGGCTGGGGATTCGAACCCCAGTTGACTGCCAAAACTTCCCCCCTGCCAGCTGCCGAGGGATGCCCTTCCGTTGCAGGGCGCACGCTGTCGTTTCCGCATATTGCATGGTAAAAACAACTAATTTTAGATAACCTTGAAAAATGAGTTTTGCGTGCGCCCTTTGCCCTGCCGCTGCAGGGAGCCATATAATAATTGTTTAACATCGTAATCAAACCAGTTGAGCCATAAGGCTGTCGAGCCTGCTTTCCTCGAAGGCGTCCATCGGGTCTTGGTCTGCGTATTGGCTGTTCTCCTCCAGCCAGTCGTCCATCACGTCCTGATAGTTGACGCAGCCCTCGATGGCTTCCTCCAGCCGCTCGCTGTCGTTGTTGCTATTCTTGTGCGTCACGACCGCTATGTTCCCGGTTCTGTCGCACCATACGCAGATATTGCCTGCCTTGGTTTTAATATCTACCCTAGCAACCGCTGGTCGCTGCGGATAACGGTCTAACTCCAGCCAGATGGCATCGTACATTTTCTCTCTGCAATCCTCTATTATCTTCTTCATTCGTTACCTCCTCTCTTATTGAATATGTAACTTTGGAAGGTCTCACGGCACGACTTCAATACCTCGTTGTCGCCAATTTCGTCCACTGGTATGAGCGGTATGTTATCCAGTGCCACGCAAAGGTTGCCTTCAAACTCTCTGTACTGGATTCTCCGCTCTGCCTCGAAGTAGCACTTGTTGTTTAGTTCGCAACACTTTCGGGTCTTTCGGTTCGCCTTCCAGTTAGTGATAAGCCAGCAGATGTCTGTGTACTTTACGATCATCCTGCGCATATTGATTGATAACTTGCTCATAGGGCAATCCTCCATACTTTTTTTATCTCGCTGCCCTCGAAGACCTTGCGGTTGTCGATTCTGCGAAACTTGACCTTAATCTTACCAGCCTGCAACCATCTGCGCAGGGTGTTGCGATGGATGCCAAGCACCTTGCAGGTCTCTGTCATGGTGTATCTGCCTGCATCCGCTACCTTTGGTTCTACGTTCGTCATAACTAAGCCCTCCAAAAGATTAAAGTTACTAACATGATGGCAACTGCCAGGGATAATACTTCGTCACTTGTGATAATCTCGATAAACTTCTTCATACGCTCTGAATGTTTTAAATGGTTCCACTTGATTACTTGCGCACGGCTGCACGTCTCTTCTTTGGTGTTATCAATCCAGCCTTAATGAGGATAACACGCACGTTCTGCTGGGTGCAACCAACACGCTGTGATACTGCGAGCATTATTCTGCTGTCTGAGGTCTCGGCAGGTGCTTTTGCTCTGAAATCTGCAAACATCGCTATGATGTTCTTCTTTCTTTCGTCCTGCTGCTTCTGCAACGGTGTCCGAAAATCATAATTAAAATTTTCTCCCATTTTCCTTTGTATTTTAAATTATTTTGTTTATCTTTGCCAAAGAGTTTTTAAACTCGTTATGTAATTCGGTTGCAAAAATACAAAAACATTTTGTAATATACAAAGATATACATAATGTTTTAATGTATTTTTAATGTTGTTTACAATTATTTAAAACATAGTTATGTATGACTACAAAAGAATACAATAATACGGAAATAGCAAAGCGAGTTGAACTTCTTCGCAAAAGAAGTGGAATGTCCATCAATAAAATGGCGACAATGGCTGGTATTGACACAGGAAATCTATCTCGCTCCATAAATGGAAAAGCAAGTTTTTCCGACCGTGTAATTTACAAAATCGCCAGTGCACTGCACGTCTCGGTTGACTGGCTGGAAAAAGGTATCGAACCGATGTTCTCTCCAACGGTTGCAAGTCCATCCGAAGTTGGTGCAGGAATTATCGGCTCGAACATTGATGCTTCGAATAGTAAAGGGTTCACGCAGACTATCAGCCCAACCGATGCCTTGGCTAGGGAGTTAGAACTGCTTAGAAAGATGGTTTCAGATAAGGACGAGGAAATCAAGTTCCTTCGTGCGCAATTATCAACAAAAATAAGTGGTAGCGTATGACTGGTTTAGAGCTAAGAAGGTATGTTGAATACTCTGGGCTTACAATGAGCGATGTAGCAAGGGAATTGGATACCAGTCCACAAAACATTCGTTCAAAGATGATAAAGGAAAGAGTTAGTGCCGATTTTGTCGAAAGGGTCAAAAATGCGGTTTCAAAATGTGCTCCTCCAATACCTGACAAAATAAAGCAAGTAATGATTGACGAAAAGATGCATTATTGCGTAACTGGAGAGGGACTGAAAAGACGTATCAAATCATACGGAATACCTCTAAATTATATAGCCGCAGCTTTGGGGACTAGCCCTCAAAATCTAAGTGGAAGGCTAGGAGCAAAAAGTGTCAAACTTGATTTTGCCCAAAAGGTTGAAGATGTAATTCAAAAATACAAAGAGGAGATAGGGACTGATTCTAATTTTCTTTTAGAGCAACCTGAGCCTTCAGAAGAACAAAAGCCTTCAACTATACTGGAATCGGTTTTGATGGCAAAAGTTGAAAGACTCGAAAGTGAAAATTTCTTCCTGCGAAAGCAAGTTGAAACCCTGCTTGCCATTGTGGGACAAAAATAATTTAGTAACTTTGCAGCGCAATGTGGATAGAAAAATTAGGCTCGTACTTCGTTGATGTGTCGAAATACATCTTGACTGGTGTCGTGATTAGTTCGCTATTCAAGGATTTCGAGGATAAAGTATTAATTTATATAGTTGGAATCGCCCTAGCCTTCCTCTGCCTGGTCGTGGGTCTCATACTCAGCAACAAAAAGGATGGAAAGGGCAAAAAGGAAAAGGAGAAATAAATTATGGGAGTATATTTAGCTTTCTTGTTTGTGGGAGTGCCTTGTATGGCGTTCCTCGCATTCTGTCTCACTGGAAACGGAAAAAAATGGCTTAGACAAAATAACTTGCTTTAGCCTATGGATGCTTTTTTGTTATTTAACGTGATGGCATTGGGAATGACCATTGCATTCGGTATTTTCTTGAAATCAAAGAAAGGTCAGAAGTGGCTGCGTGAATTATAAGGTATGGTCAGTAAGTTAATTAAAGAGCACGACCGCAGGACGCTGCTTGCAACGTATCTGTATGGTGTCTCCAATCTGTTTATAAGCGGAACGGGTATCGGTGGTTTCTCTCCATTGATTACTGGCGATAATATAGGATTGTATAATGTCCTTTTCATCGTCTTCGGTGTCATGGCATCGTGCACCTTCGCTTATTTCGCTAATAACGTAATGAAGTATAACAATTCAAATGTTTAGATTATGGAACTAGCAACTTTATTTATGTTCATCGGTGCAGTTATCGGCACCAGTCTCGTAATTTGGTCTAAGACTAAATCGGGTCAGAAATGGCTGCGTGAACTTTAATTCTCGCTCCAGGTACAATATCAACTAAAATTCTAAGTAACAATGAAAGATGAGGATTTCATAGAGCGGAAGGAGAAGGTTCTTCTTGCCGCTCTCGGTAAAAGCTGGCTATGGAAAGCCAGCAGGTTGATAATAGGCATTATCCCTCCAGTGGGTGCGTTTGTGCTGCTGGTGCACTGCACCCTGCTCTCGTTCGGCATTCGGGTAAAACTCACGGAGTGGATATTCGACTGCTCGCTCTTCGGCTTCATCGCCTGGATCATCGTCAGTCTAGCCTATGGGTTCTGCTGGGTGCATCGGGCGTTCTCTACCTACAGAGTGCTGATTTCGTTCTGCATCGACTTCCAGCGTTCCTTCGGGTTCGGTGTCTTGAGCCATCCTATGCACCTGCTGATGGTCGCCCTAGGGCTGCTTCTCTTCTTCATCTTCATCAAGAAAAAGGCTTGGAATGAGTTCTACGAAAGAAATATTAATCATTTAAATGAAAAGTAATATGAAAAAGATAATAATGTTATTCGTGCTTGCGCTCATGTGCGTGGGTGTGCAGGCGCAAAGCAAAAATATAAAGACAATGCTCTTCTCAAAGTTGGGGTATGATGTGCAGGGAAAAGACACAGTCTATTATGTTACACTCTTGATGTATCATAATTCTTTGTCGTTCGTTGGCAGAAACTCCTTGGTCGAGAATATGCAAAAGATACTCAATACAAACTTGAAAAAGGGAGAATCATTCCAGCTCACAAATCCTACAAAAGACATCCTTTCATTCAGAAGCAAAACTGCTTTTTGGGTCAATAGAACATTCTCGATAAGTAAGGCTACAGCTGCGAAAACGCTTCGTGCTCTCGGTATAAAGGCGTACACCCAGCACGAAAAGAATGCAAGAAACGATAGTATAGATGAAACTTACAGATTTTCGTATTGATTACCTTCTCACCTACGAGAAATACCTGCCAGTGCTCACCCCTTCCGAGGTGGATGGACTGCTGGCTTCTCGCCCAACGCTGGCTCAGTTGCAGGACTGGTCGCAAAGATTGAATAATCATCGGGCAAGGCTGGAAAGCGTTTTCAGTCGTTCCTACAAAAAAATAAATGAATATGGAAGATAAAAATCTGATGTCCGCTGATGTGGATATAGTAGTTCGTTTCTTCTCTGCCATCGACCGCCTGAAGGCTGATGGTTGCATTGGCGGTCTGAAGACAATAACCGACCGGTATGGTATCAACCGCTGGAACATCATGTCCCTGCGTGAAAAGCCTACCGAGTACTACGGTCGCTTTCGTCCGTCTTGGGTTCAGTTCCTAGTCCGTGACTACCACATCAACCCATACTGGCTGCTCCTTGGCTCTGGGGAGTTTTATGCAACTGGCTTCACGCCCGAAATCGTGAAAAACCTGAATAAAAACTGCACAAGAAAAAAGCAGCCTGCATAAGTTTTTAATTTTCAATTATTTAGAACATACGTTATGATTTTAAGTACAACTTTACTGTGTTTCTCAGTGTTTAAAGGGGTTCTCTGATGCTCTGATAACTTGAAAATGCCGCAATCATGCACCATGTTGCACAATTGCGGCTCTTAACGCTGAAAATAAACTGAATAAATACTGCACGTAATTATGGCAACACTTAGACTATATTTAGATACGAGGGTAAAAAGGCAGGATGGCACGTTCTCCATCCGGCTTGCCGTCAACCATCACGGTGGGACTGCCTTCATATCCCTCAATCAATACTGCAAGAAGGATGAATGGGATAAAAGGGCTTGCAAGGTGCGCAAGCGTCCGGATCGTGATGCTATCAACGACTTTCTTCTTGACCGCCTTAATTTTTATAATAGAATGATGATGAAGGCGCAATGCAGGGAAACATACCGGGGAGATATTACGGCTAGGGAACTCCGGGACTTAATCATGCTTGAAGCTGAGCCTGCAAGGGAAAAAGTCGCCCTGCTTCGAGATGGCTTCATTGCCTACGAGGGCAGGAATCTGAAAGAGAACACGATAAACAGATATAAATATACTTGGGCAAAGATTGAAGCTTTCCTTGGGAAGGAAAAAGCGGCTCTGCTTACATACGATGAGATTAACCGCTCTTGGCTTGAAGATTTCGATGCGTTCATGGCAAAGGAAGGCTTGTCGAGGAATACCAGAGCCAGCAGGATGCTCTGTGTCGCTGCTGTCTTCAACTTTGCGATTGATAATGAACAGACGAAAAACTACCCTTTCCGCAGGTACAGTCTCCGGCTTGAGACAACGAAAAAGCGAGATTTGTCTGTTGAGGAAATCCGCTCTATCTTCGAAGCTGGTGGTGATGAACTGGTCGACATGTTCCTGCTGATGTTCCTGCTGATTGGTATCAATGTGAGTGACTTGTTTGCCTTGACAAATGAGAATATCGTCCGTGGCAGACTGGAATACGACCGGGCGAAGACTGGTAGGCATTACTCCATCCTGCTTCATCCAGAAGCTCTCCGCATCATCGAGAAGTACAAAGGGGAAAAGAAGCTGCTTCGTTTCTCGGAGCATTTCAGAAACGTTGATGTTGCAACGGTCATGATTAACAAGAAACTCGCAAAGGTGCGCCCAGGGCTTACTACGTACTACGCTCGCCATACGTGGGCATCCATCGCCTTTAACATTGGTATACAAAAGGACGTGGTGTCGCTTGCGCTGGGTCACTCGTTTGGTGTCCGGGTAACTGATACCTACATCAATGCAGACCTATCGAGAGTAGATGAAGCAAACCGCAGGGTTATTGATTACGTGCTGTACGACAAAAAATAGCCTTATTTCTTGCGAATTTACCGCAGAAACGGCTCAAATTGTTTTCGGGGATAGTTTTACGTGCTTACCACGTAAGCGGCTTAGAATGCAAATTTCGGGGTAAATCGGGAAAAGAGCATAAAAAATACCCCAGCGGTGAAAAAGTCGAGCCGCTGGGGTAATAAGTGGAGACCACTTTAAACATTCAGTGATGCAAAGGTACGCTTTTCCTTTGAAACCACCAAATTATTTACCCAAAAATTTCTTTCTCAACAAATCATTGATGAATCGTGACTTGTTGGGCAATGCGTTGAGGAAAGGCAAAAGGTCGTTGTCTATCTGTATGCCAACTAGCTTGACCGTTGCGCCAGCACCCTTCTTCGTTCTCTTGATGTTTCTTCTATTCTCCATATCCGTGATTCTTTACTGGTTCTCCATTTAATCGCAAAAGGTTGCGCTGCTCGATCCTGCACTTCTTCGAGTACTTGCGTGGAGTGCCATCCTTCTTGCAGGTCTTGCCTTTATATACCAGGCAAGGCAAGGAGTTGTATTCGTAGCCTCTATGTGAAATAATCCAATCTTCAACCCTTATCGTATCGCAGTTGTCGCTGATATAATCGCCAACCTTAACTGGGCTGTGTTCCGTGGCAAATTTCCTTGCCAGCATTACTCTTTCCTTCTCTGCCTTCACCCTGATTTCATGCAGGGCTTTTCTATACTCTTGTTCTGTCATTGTCTTCTGTCTCTTTTAAATGGTCTATCTTCAGTTGTCTATCCAACTTGGTTTTCATTCTGTTCATCTTGTGCTCCAGCTTGCCAATCTGCTTGTAGCTTAGCCACTCCGGCTTGATGTTCAACTCCAGCCAGAGCTGGCGCATTTCCTTGCAGTGTCCAGCGATACTCGGGAAATAGAGGTGTCGCATGTATGGGTTGCGAAGGAAGTACTCGCAATCGGACAGTAAACGACCAAGCATCATGTATTTATGCTTTTGCCCTTCTCCAAGACTGACAAGTCTTCCGTTGTCCCCGATCCACAGCATTGCGCCCTCTCCCTTCCAATTAAAGTCGAAAGCCTTGCTTACCGGATAATAATAGCCATCGAGCACCATGCCTTCCTTAAGGTCTCGCCCAATCTCTCGCAGGCAGGTTCTTCCCCAGCTGGTCGTCACCTCGACCACTGCTTGTGCTGGTATCTTGTCGTATTCCTTCATATATTGATATATTGTGCAGGGCTTGCGCCCTGCTGATTAATACTTTTCAATCCAATACTCTGTTGTACAATTCACTCCTAAGCATGCAAATTCAGACTTAAAATAACCTTGACGCACCCAGTGTGGATAAAAAATATCGTTTTTTTTATATTCCCTAAACAAGCCGTTCAAGAATTGCTCTGCCTTGTCCTTGCGTGTAAAGTTTGCCAACTCCTCGATTTTCTCGCCTTCAACCTGTTTCTTGATGTAATATTTTGCTCTTGCCATGGTCTTAATCTCCTATAATTACTTAGCATACAATGTTACAACCAATCCTCTTCTGAGTGCGCAGCGGCAAGCGTCCATACCAGCCTTCAATGCTCGCTTGATGAACTTGTTAAAAAGTTCTGCACCGATGAGCTTCAAAATTCCGCTTACTCCCACGAGTGTGTTTATCTTCTTGCCATCCTCTGTGCGTCCGAAGACCTTAATACGGAAGTTAGAGTTGATGAACTTTGTAGTGAACTCTAAAATGTTTGAATTTGACTTTTTCATTTTTCTCTGGCTTAACCGTGCTGCCTAGGGCTTAGTTACCGAATGTTTGATGTGCTTATTTCCTAAACACAGTGCAAAGATATTAATATTTTTCCGTTCTACCAAAATTTTTCCAGAAAGATATTAATATTTTAACTTTTATTAACTGCTTATATCGTAAGCACGGATATTTTCTGTCGTTTTCGGGAAGTTTTCCGCACAAAAATGGGCAGAAAAACGCTCTCCTGCGCTTCCTGCCCTTAAAAAGATTTGATATTATGATTGAACCTATTGAACTCTCTTCTTGATGCGCTCCTTTATCCAGCAAACCGCAAAGATTGCCAGGAATAACAACACGCAATCGCCAGCAAATAATCTTATCTTGTGCCAGACGCTCACTGGCTTCTCAACCTCCTTGGTCTTGTATCTGTTCACGTAATACTTGACCTTTACGGTGTCGGTCACGAATGTGTAGATGTCGCCAACGATGGTGTCCGTCTTGGTCGTTGTCTTCCATCTTGTGGTCGTAAGGTTGTGCCACCGCTCCTTGATTACGGTGTCGCCCTTGATATAGACAAGCACACTGTCCTGCTTGAATACGCTGTCGTGCTGCCGGGTGTCCTGCCAGTGGATCTGTCGCTGGTTCACGCTGTCACGTCTTATACTGGTGTGTACGCTGTCGTGATAAACCGTGTTATTTTGCGCTGTTTTGGCGCAGGAACAGCCAAAAATCAAAAGTGGGGTAATTATAAGCATGGCGAGAAATAACGCCACAGAACGCAAATTTCGCCCTTTTCTTGAATTTTCCATACTTTATGAACGTTAGATTGATATGTTTATTACGCAAGCACCTTGATTTCTAGGGCTTCCTTGGCTCGCTTCAAATACTTCTCGCAGGCTGCCAGTCCATTGTACCCTCCGTTTATCTTCCTGCGGATAGCCTTCAAGTTGTCTTGGTCTGCCAGCTCATTGCAGCCGAAAGTGTCGAACACCCACATCGAGGATTTCGCTGCTCCCAGAGGACGCTCCAGAAGTTCGGGACTGTCCACAACATCGAAGCCGCAATAATTGCCATACTCCCGGTAGTTGGCTCGCCCGGTAATCTGAATAAGACCTCTGCCCTTATACTTCACGCCATCGCCCTGCTGAGTGTTGCCGAGGTCTTTCCTGCCCTCGTAGGCTCTGCCGCTTGCCAGTTCTTTGGTGTATCTGAGCTCACCGGATTCGTGCGCTATTTGCGCAAGATAATGAGCCATGCGAAGTTTCGTATTGATGTGGAAATGCTCTGCCCATCCGTTGATGATTGGAAGATAGGTGTCTGCCCTGCTGCCTGCATTCGGCATTACCTTTAGAAGTTGCGCTCTAGTTATCCTCATTATCTCCTCCTTTCTTCCGCTCTTCTTTCATTATCTCGACAACTGCCTTCGCAATTTCGTCCTTATTCTCCAGGATCACCTGCATCGTGCGGTCTTGCTTCCTTATCTCAGCCTTCTCGTATGCTTTTTCCCGGATGCTCTTAAACTCGCACAAAAGCAGATACACCGTCCAGGCGATGGCGAACAGAGGGAAGGGAGAGATAATGCACGTAGCCACGTCCATAAGCGAAGCAATACCGAATGTCGGGAAATACTTCTTCGCCTTGTCGCACGTCTTCTTTAGTCCGGTTGACGTTCTTGCAATATGCAGTTCCTTCGCCTTCTGTATGCCTGCTATCAGGTCAATTGTCATCGCTATCAGAATTGTAGCGAAACAGATAAAAATTACTAGGGCGCACAGATATAGGTGGTGCACCTGAAAATCGTGAAATACTTCGCTCATATCAATTTATTTTTTTTGGTTATTCCAATTTCTCCCAGTCGATGGTAACGCCCTTTCCGATGATGTCTGCCGTCCACCTGCAGAATGCCATACCCTCGTATCCGTCCGGATCACTGGCTACGGCAATAGCATACTGTACGCAGTCGCTCTCGGTCTTGATTACCTTTGGATAGAAGTCCGCATAAGCCATATTTGCCAAATAGAGAATATCCCCGATGGTTGCGCCCTTGGAGATTATCTCGTTGTTTGTTGCCAGCCGGATTTCGTCTACCGTCCAACGGTGGCTCGTTCCGTCTACGTTCTTCATCTGCTCGCTTGCCTTGATTGCTAGCTGCTTCGTGAAGTGGTAGCCGTGCTTGGCAACGTATGCCACGTACCCACTGGCTCCCATGAGTGCCTTTGCTGCCTTCTCGTATGGTAAGCCGTGGATGATGCCGCTCTCTTGGTGCTGGTGTCGCTCTTCCTCGCTGTCGCAAGAATGGCGCAAAACGATTATTTTCTTCATTGTGCGCCCTCCTATCCTAGTTTGTCGAGTAACTGTTTAACCATGCCACGAATGCCGCTTATATCGCCCTCAAGTGCCTTGAAACGCTTTTCGGTTTCCTGCTTCTCCTTGATTGCCGGGTTCAAAGCTGCAAGAAGTTCCTCGCCTTTGGCTTTCCGCTCCTTGCTTGGCTCGTATGCCTTGATTATCTCATCGGCTTCATTTACCAATTTCCCAACTTCGGGCAAAAGGTCTGCCTTGTCGGTTGCCAGTACGATTTCGCCTGCAAAGGTAACTCCGAGGTGTTCGGGTATGGTGTAGATGGTCTGCTTTCCCTCCACCTCGATTGTTACGTCTCGCATTGGCTGTCCGCTGCTGGAAATGGTTGCGATGCCAGTGTTGATGTGCGGCTGGTTGTCTACGACCTTGCCTTCCTTAACTTCCACCGTCTGCTTGTCTAGCAGATAGACCGGGTGATTTCTTTGAATATTTTTAAATTCCATAATGCGCTCTTTTTAAATAATTCGATAAATAGACAAAAAGGGGTCTCACTGATAGAACAGCGAGTTGCCCCTTGATAGATTTTGTTCAGACCGCCTACGCACCAGTGGTTGTGGTGGTCTTCAACGCTGCAATAAGTTCAGCGTTCTGTCGCTGCTGGCTCAACTCCAGGCGTGCATCGTTGTACCGCTGCTGCAAATCCTGCTGCCAGTGATTGTTAAGTACATCGATAACTCGCTGGGTGTTGTCTTGGTTCGAGCGGATGATGTCGCACTTGTCCTGCTGAAGCTGGAAACCGAGTGCCGAGAATCCTCGCTCTATGCTGCGGTTATTGAAATCGAATCCTCGCTGCATTGAGTTCTCGATGTTTTTCTGCCCCAGCTGGTTGTCGTAGCCCATCTTGATGATGTTCTGCTGGGTCTGGCAGCAGCAGTCCTTCAGTGCAATGGTCATCTGCAAGTTACCCTGCGAGATGGCATTGATTACTCGCTCAGCCGAATAACCAACTTGTCCGCTTATCTGCTGGATGCCTGCCTGAATGCCGCAAACAGAAGACTGCAATGCGTTGAAGTCGCAGTTCAAGTTAGCCGCCAAAGTCTTCAAGTCTTGGTTGTTGCCCTGGATTGCTCCCATCAACAAGTCGCTGTTGTGGTTGTCGCTCATCTGAGTGCGAAGGCTGTCAATCTGAGACTGGATTTCGGAACGCTGAACGTTGCCGTTCTGTCCGTTCCAGCCATCACCGTACATGAAGCGGAACATTCCTAACATCATCATGTAGGCGAATGGGTTGTTCCAACCTCCACCCATACCACCGTTCATTGCTGCCAGCATAGTCGCTGGATCATTGTCTCTACCTCTAGCGAGCAAGGCTGCTGCTAGGTTGTCATTGCCACCGTCCCCAGTGCAATAAACTTTCTCGATTGTGTCTGCCATAAAATTTTGAGTTAATTACGTTGCGGAAGCCAAATATTGGAATCCGCTGCAAAGTTACTCTGATTTTTGGCTCGCTCCAAAAAGTTAGTGCAGGGGTATTTATCGAATTATTGTCAAAGAACGCTTTTGGTTATTTTCTTTTTGTTTCTTAAATGCAAATCGGCTCTACGTCCTTGTTTAGAAGGGTCGCTTGTGCCGTGGCAAGTCGATAAACTCGAGACGTACTGATATAGGTGTAAGACATCTTGCTCAGATGTCTCACTGCTGAAACGGTGCGGTTCAGAACGGTCGCAATGGTCGTTATGCTGAATCCTGCGTGTATCATCTGCTCAACGACCATACATCTTGCCATTACGAGATTTTCAGCTCTAGACTTGCCGAGAACGTCTTCTCTCGTAATGCTCAACTCTCCGTTCTGAAGTTCAATAGCACAACACTTGATTACGTTGTCTATAACTCGCCATAGTTCTTTCTCCTTGTCATTCATAAATAAAATGTTTTAATCGTTTCCCAACATCGAATCTATCATGCCGTCAATGGCTTCATCGGTCATGCCGTTCTTAATAGTAGGGTCTGCGCCAATTGACTTCATCATCATAGCTACCCAGGAGTTGTCACTCTCCAGCGTGGATTGTATCTGTTCCTTGTATGCTTCGTGAAGTTCGCCCGATTCCTTGTATTCCAAAAGAACCGTGCGCAAGGCTTTCACCGCGTAGTTATCCATCAGCAAGGGATTGTCCCTTGCCGATGATAATTTAGTAAGAAGCACAGCCAGTGCTTCATGTAATTGCTTCTTATTCTTCTTCATATATCTATTTTTTAAGTTTCTAAAGTCAGCGACTTAGAGTTCAAGTTTACCACCACAAGCATATCTTCTTGAGGTCTTAGTAACTCCTGCTTTAGGAGTTACCGGTTTTGCTCTACCAGTACTTTTTCTCATAATAGTGTATTTTAAAATTTTAAAATTATTTTAGTTTTACTTGTTTTGAACAAACTCTGCAACAACAAGTTTATCATCATCCATCTTAATTAAGCGTGCATAGGTATTGTAATCCGTTTTCAAAAAGCCAATATTAGCAATATCTGGACCATGTGATGTTCCTTGCATTTGATACATGTAACTAATATTGCCGTTATTGCAATAAGTGTAACTTACAAGCACTTCTCCTGCAAAGACTACCTCCAGGATGCCTCCTTTTGATGCCTTTTGAAACCAATCATATACGTTGATATTACCTGAGCGATTAACATTAACAATTTGATGATTTGTAACAAATGGAATGTTTGAATTTTGAGAACTCTCAACAATAGCTGTACCAAAACTTGCTTTTATTTTCGTCCAAAGATGGTTTAGTCCATTTTTATCTAAGAAATTCATATAAACCCCCTTTCTAATTTAATGCATCAATTACCGATATTGGGATTGCGCTGTCCGCAGTTGCACCATCAGCTATGTAATCTAATTTATTCTTGTCTCTTATGGACATTAAGCCTGACATATTAGATGCAGCCTCTTCAAGTACTATTTCTACACTTTTAACATTATCACCTAGAGTATTAAACAATATAATCTGCTTTTGTATCAGTCCCTGTGGTGTATTAGCGATAGCCCTTTTGTCTAGTCTAATTGAACTAAAGTCAACTGTCTCCATCTTTTTAGCATAAGGTGACAAGTCATAGGTGGTGTTTGTGTCAGTCCACGGAACATTAACATAAGCCTTACCGCTTCCATCTAGCAGGACGGCATAATTACGACCGCTTGTACCATAACCTATAAGAATACCACCCAACACCGATGCACTGGCAGTAGGCAGGGTGTAATTGTTTGCACCATCCGCAATGCCATCTAGCTTAGCCTTATCGGAGGCTCTCATGAAGCCGTTTTGACCAGCAAAAGGTCTTCCCCCAGTAGTTCTGGGTTCAGCAAGAGGTACATCCGCTACTTTCACCCTCCCATCACCTAGTGTATATACAAGATTTCGAATTGAAGTGTTTGAAGTAGATGACCCATCGGATGCTACACCTCTGAAATCCATATTTATTACCGCTTCCGTCTTTTTGGCGTAAGGCGTTAAATCGACCTTCACGGTGTGAGTACCGATTTTTTCCCACGCACCATTGGTATAGTAATACTCTTGATACACATCGTTGGCATCGCTTCCGTCCTTAACGATGTATATCTTGTTACTCTCGCCCGATGAAGGAAGGCTGGTTACCAACTTGAACAAAGATGTATCGAGGTTGCCAAGTTGTGCGAGCGGGATTCTTCCGTTGGCATCAAGTCCTGCGATGCCACTCTTGCCGCCTACCTCCTTGACCGAGCCGTCTGCCATCAACACTTGGGTTGCAGTGCCACCAGTCTTCACGATATTTATAGCTTCCATTCCATTTTCATCCACATTGAAAATGTTTATAGTTTCATTTTCACTACCACTTGTTGTTATACCTAGGTGTTCTCCGTTAATCATATACTGCAAACCGCTTTCAGGATTAATTTCACCACCTTTTTTGCTAAAAAAACGAGAATTAGCCCAGTCCTTAATCTTCTCCCAAAAGGAAGCAAGTCCAATTGCGTCTAAAAATTGCATAATCTATTGTTTTAAATTGTTATTTACTTGTAATGTCTGTTATCTGTTCCTCCGTGATTGCTGGGGGGAAATCCTTCGTCACGATGTCGGTCACTCTGTTTGAAATATCCTTGTAGATGTCCGTGCCGAGTTTTTTTGCTGTCACGCTGCCGTCTCTGATGTTTCCAGTTGATATACAGTCCTCGGTCAGATGGTCGTGTTTGACCGCTCCCGGTTGTAGTTTATCTGAGGTCACACAATTGGATGCTAGGTGTCTGTTCTTTACAGAGCCATCGGCAAGCTTCGCTGCCGTTATCGCCCCATCCGCAATTTGCGCTTCCGTTATTGTTATCTTGGCGAGTTCACTCTTGATAATCCTAACGACCGCATCGTTCTCCAGTTTATCGTCCATCATGGCAAGCATCCTGCTTAACTCGACAACGATGTCGTAAATTTCCGTGCCGACACGCACCGCTGTGTTTTCTCCAACCTGCGTTGCATCTCGTATCAGCTCTGCCATACGGAGCATTTTTTGAATATCCTCGTTCATGTCTTATGTGCTTTTAGTTGCCTATTGCGTGAATGTGTGCCCTAGTCCCTCTCTGTGCCTTCACTTCCCCTTTCGGGGTGAATGTCTTGAGATATTCGAGAGCATCTGATAAATATCTTTCTGCCATATCCATGATGTCGTTGTACTGCTTGTTGCTCGAAACGTCTTGAACATGGTCTGAATAATCGTCTCTGTGGCGCATTCCACCTGCTCGGCTTATAATTGTGCCATCGGCACGAAAAAGCCTCGCATACGTGAAATAAGCGAGTGCTTTGCGTATTCCGCTGGTGTACTTCTGCACCTTGGTTTCTTCTTGGATGCAATCTCCATTCTTCTTGGTGGTGTATTCGCCACCGTCCAGGAAAGTTGCAGGCTGGAAATCGGGCAATACTGAATCGCCCCACTCTCCCTGCTCGGTCGCTGCCTTGAACCGCTCCCACCCGATGGCTGGTATGATGTTCGCATCTTCGCATTCCCGAATGTATGCGTTCACATCATCCTCATCTAGGTGTGTGCTGGTCGGTCGTGCCAGTTCCCGGAACTGGTCTGCCGTGATAAGTTGTTTTCTCTGTTCTCCCATAGGCTCAATCAATCTATCGTGTTGTTCCCTGCCACCTCGCTGCTGATATACTTCAACGGCTGTAGCTTGGGGTCTAGGTTCTGAATGGCTGGGTCTTGCCAGTTCTTAAAAATCTTCTTGAAGGCTCGCTCGATGAAACGCTGCTCGGTCGTCACTTCGCCTGCATAGTATTCGTAAGCGTCCTGCATAACTTGTCCGCTGAATCCCAGCTTGCCAATACGAATTGAGTAGAAGAGTTCTTGATGGAACTGTGCGTAGATTCGCTCGATAACGCTGCTGTCGGTCACGCTGAACTCCTTGTCGAAGTTTTTTGTCGGGAAGGCGACAACCTTCGGCTCGTCTTCCTCGTTCTCCACCTCGACAGCAAGAATCTTCGCTGTGTTCTCGTCCCCTTGGAACTGCAAAAGGTCTTCATCGGAAATCATCTGTCCGCTCTCCACCTCTTCGCCTTTCTCGTTGAACTTAGGCACGCCCTTCTTGGTTACGAGCATACACGACACGAGGAAGTTGTTGCGGACGTTTCGCATCTTGACGTTACCCAGTCCCTCATCGGTCGAAATCTCCGTGATGGCAGAATCGTAGTTGGCTGTCGGATAGATGAACTTTCCGTCTAGGCTCTGCCACAGAATCTGTCCCTTGTAGCTGTCGATGCCTCCTGCGTTCTCAATCTGTTCAAGAACGATGTCAGGGTCTGGATTGAAGACGTTGATGCGTTCAATGGTCTTCTCATTCACCATCAAACGCTTTCCGTTCCTCGTTTTCTTCTGCTCCCAGTCGGGATGCAGCAAGACGTGCGCTACGTTCCCCTTGTCATCCGTCTCTTCAAGGCGGCAATTCTCAAAGGGTACGTGGCTCACGCTCGACACCTGCCCTAGAACGTTGTAGTTTACATGAAGGGCAAAGCCTCCAAAGCGTGCGAGGTCTTGCGCTACGTTCCGGAGCAAATCGTCTGCCGTGTCCCCTTGTGGGTTCATCGCCAACGCTGCTAGAATGTCGCTATCAAAGCCGTAGCCCTCAATGAATCGGGCATATCGGTTAAGGCACAGCATTGCCGTACCGCTGGCTTCAGTGATGCGTGCGAGGTTCTGCGGATAAAGATTATCATATCCGTATGCCTGCATCTTGAATCGGCTGACGTAGCCAATATCAACTCTTCGCTTTGGCTTCTTAACTGTCTTAACGTTCATACTGCTTGTGTCGTTTTACTTGTTGTTTTGTTACTCTTCCTTGCCTGCTTTCTCGGCTTGGTCGAGGTCTTTCTTCTTGTCGCTGCCTGCTGCTTTTTCGGCAGGATCTTTCCCTGCGGTATCATCTGCACCGCTGTCGATGTCTGCTGGCGGCTGCTTGTTCTCGCTGTCTGCTGGCGGCTGCTTGTTCTCGATGAGTTCATCACTGGGTATCTTCTGAAAGTAGCTTTCCATGTGTGGGTACTTCGTCAGATATTCATGCGCTACCTTGTCGGTCAAGTTCTCGTTAGTGAAAATCTTACCATGGTAGAAATCCGGGCAGGAAATGATAAAACCTGCCTTCATTGCGTAATTACATGTTTTTGGCATTGCCTTTTCTTTTTTGAGTTTTAGATATATTTCTATCAGAGCATCGTGGTAACACTGCTGGCAGGTTGTCGGGACAAACCGCTTGCGTGTTACCTCGAAATATAGAGATTCTATAACTGCCTTGTCGGTTGAATCAAAGGGACTGTCGAAACGTGCCTTCAACTCACTGACCTTGGCTGTTGCTTCCTTGTATGTCATAGGCTACGCTGCTGCTTCCGTCAGAAGGCTCTTATACTTGGCTGCTGTGGTCTCGCTGTCTGTGTCGAAGAAGAAATAAGCTGCCTTTGGTACGCTCTCCTCTTCCAACGTGATAAGCCAGCCGCCCTCGGTGTCGTCTGAGTACTTGTCGTTTTCGCCTGCGCTTGCCTTCAGTGCTTGCGCATATCCGAATACCTGGTACTCTGCCTTTCCGTCCGCTCCCTTTGAAAGGTTGCGCAGGATGATGACAAACTTTCCGTTCGCCAGTCCGTCAATGATATTTGCGCAAACGTCAGGTGTGTTTGCCAATACCACGACTGCTACGGTATTCTTCCAGCTGTTGCGATACGTGCCAATTGTCAGCTCGGTCTTGGTTCCAGTGAATGGCTTGCTGCCTTCCTGCCGGATAGCGTATGCTTTCTTGCCAGTCTTCAAAACTAATGTTTTAATTATATTGCCCGCTACAACGGACTTGGTGAAGTCAATGTCGTCTCGATTGATGATAAGTCCATCGCCCTCCAGTCCCTTCGTAACTTGGTCTTCGCAAGGGATGATGATGTCCTGGGCGATAAGGCTCTCGCAAGTTGTTGTCATATTAATTCGTTTTAAAATTGTTATATCCCCAACACCGTTTTGTGGGTGTTGAGGATTGTCAAAATAACTTAATACTAAACTGAAAATTTGGAGCGATTAGTAAGCTGCATGGATCATGTCCTCTTCGAGGAGAGCCGTGCCAATCTTACCAGTAGCATAGAGATAGTTTCTGCGCTCCTTCTTGTCGAACCAGATGTCGAGGTCGCTGATGAGATTGTCTGCGTCTGTACCAATCATAAGGTGCTTAGGGTTGCAGAATACCGCACGGTGTGGAAGGTTGATTGTAGCCTCGCCCTTCTCGTATGCCTTAATCATTCTGTCCCAAATGCCGACACGTGCAATCTTCACTCCGTTGTAGGTCGCTACTTCGAAGCCATCGAACAACTTCTCCCATGGCATAATGTCGTGGTAGGTCTTCTTGAGGTCGTAGGTCAATGCGTCAGCAAGCGAGCGTGTCATGAGCAATACGGCATCGCTGTCGTCAACGATACGTGTGTCTGCATCCATCAAAATGGTGTCTACAAGTGTAGTAGCCGCACCACTCTTGCGCAATGCAGAAATCTGCAATGCTGCAGTGGTCTCGCTGTTGGCTGCGATGGCTGTATGTTTGGTCGCTGTGGCTGTAAAGATGCGCTTGAAGAGACCATCGCAGACGTTGAAATTACTGACATCTAAGCCTGCTGTCAGCTTGCCGCCACCTTCACCTGCCAATGCTGCCTCCTTGTCACCAAGCCAGCCGAAACGCCAAATCATCTGCTCCATGGCTCGCTGGAGTGCATCTGCATAGATTGCCATAAAGTCGGTGCTGGTGAGGTCGCCAATGGCTGTACCAGTCTTCAGTGAGTACTCTCCGATGGTTCCCTTTATTGCCTCGTAGCAAATCTTGACTGGGATTTCCCACTGTCCGAATTCCCAACGCTTCTGGGAGTTGGCGATACCCTTCTCCTCATAGGTAGGGTCGCAACCGCCACCCTTCTTACCTACCATTTCCATCTCTCCGAGAAGAGCGATAGGGTCTTTCTCTTTGACCTTCTGAATGTTCACGAATGAAGAGAAGTCTTCATCGTTGTAGAAGGTTTCCTGCACGGCATCCTTGATGCTTGCGAGGTTTTCTGGCTCGAGTTTAAGGTTCTCGAGCTGCTGTTTTGTAAATCCTGCCATTATTTTCTTTTGATTTAATGGGTTAATACTTGGTTACTTCTTGCCCTTTTTGTGGAGCTTGGCAAGTCTCTCCTTGATAGCGTTCTTGCCTTCCTCGACAGCGTTCACGTTGTCGCCTGCGCCCTTGCCGCTTGGCTGTCGCTGTGCTGGCTGGTAGTGGCTGCTGAAGCCTGCTAAAACCTTCTCAGCACCGCCTGCCATCTTCACAGCATTCAGGATGCGCATGTCTTCCTTGCTCTTTGCGAGTTTCTGTGCGCCTGCCAGCTGTGCCTTGGTGTCGTTCAACTGCTGTTTGAGTGCTGCTACCTGCTGCTTCAACTTGGCTACGGTTTCATTGTCGGTGCTTGATGCGCTGCCGCCCTCACCGCCTTCATTGCCTTCATTGCCTTCACCGCCTTCATTGCCTGCGGTCTGAATGTCGGTAATTACACCGTCTTCGACAACAATTGTCTTACCGTCCGGCATCTCAAATGTTCCGTCCGGACTTGCCTTGTCGCCAACTTGTGGATCTCCCTCTTCACGCTCTACGGTCAGTGTCTGTCCGTCCGCTGTGTTGAGTTCCATCGCCTTTGGCTCTGCCTTGGCTTGTGGCTCTGCCACCGCCTGCTCTGCTTCCTCCAGTGTCTTCACGCCCAACTTGGCGAGAATCTGGTCGAGGAGAGAAGCCTTTACTTCTGTTTTCTTCTCCATTGCTTTTGGATTTTGTTGTTTTGAATTAATAAAATTTTCTATGTTGCGTTTTGATGCGCTTGCGCTGAGTGGTACAATGGTGCTGCTGATAAGACCTAGGCGCAAAGCCTCGCTGGTGTTGATGAAGATGTCCTTATCCATCAAGGCTTGAATCTCTTCCCGGTCGCACTCGCACCGCTCTACGTATGCGTCCACCATCATATCCTGCCACATCTGCAATTCCTCGCTCTGGTTTTTCAAGTCCTTTGCGTTCAGCTGGTCGCCTAAAAGGTAGCCAGGAACATATGGGTTGTGCAGGAGGAAGGCAGCGTTCTCGTATGCCTTGCGGTTCTCCTTTGGTGCTGCAAGCATGATGATTGTTGCCATGGATGCTGCCTTGCCCTCAACGGTGCAGGAAATCTTCTTTCCGCTCTGTCGCAGTCGGTCGTAAATCGCCCAGCCTTCAATCACAGAGCCGCCATTGCAGAAGATGCGCATATCGATTGAATCATCGTCTTTCGGTATGCTTGCCGCAAAAGCATCTATATCCTGGAAACATACGCAATCGCCTCCCCACCATTGATACCAGAACTTATTGTCTTGGCTGTCGATATCGTTGTATATTCTGAGTTTTGCCATTGAATCGTGATTTTTTAAGTTTTAAAACGCTGCAAAGATACGATATTTTTCAATATGTTTATCTCGTAAGCAGTTAATTTTTCTAAACAAGCCGAAATTTTGCGTTCTAAGCGGCTTTTATTGCCTTTGGTGTGTAACCTTACCACCTTTAAGCGAAAACCGCTCAGAACGCAAATCTTGAATAAATAACTACACTTTAAATCCTGCCAATATTCTCTATCGTCTGCACTCTACGCTGGGTTCGGTTTATTTCCTCAACGCTCACTACTGGCTGTGGAGCCATCTGATACCCTCTTGCTACAGCTGCCGCCAGCATATCCATGCCGATGTTGCTGCCTCCGTTGTTTACTACGATAGGAACACCACCTCCTAACTGGTTGAATGCGGATAATATCGGACTGAACATTGAAGTCGCCTTGGCGGTCATTACGCTCTCGCCATTGGAAAGCCTTGCCGGGATGCTGTCGCTGGTTCCAGTGCCCGAGCCTTGGACGTAGCCACCAGTGGAGAATCCCTTGACGAGTGCTTTCGCTCCTGCGAATGCTGCTTTAAGCAATGCGAGTTTCGCTGCTGCGTCTGCCACGCCTGCCCATCCGAGTTTAGCTAAGCCTCTTCCTAGGATTTCAATGTATTGTGCCTCCATGGCTATCTCTACGGCATCCAGCAAAGAGCTAAGTAAAGATTTCAGAAAAGAATGAAAAGATTTATCTTCACTATTAAAGAAATCGACAAAAGCATCTCCAACTGCCAAAATATAGCTTTTCATGTTTTGAAGTTGTTCTTCTGTCAACTGCTTCTTTTTATCATTCTCATTCTTTTGTATTTCCACGTTAGTATCGCTCAGGTCTTTCTGGAGCTGTTCCTGCACGGCTGCATAGTCCTTGTATGCGTCCAGTTTGCTCTGAAGGAAAGTCTTGTATCTCTCCAGCTTGGCTGCATCGTCTTCCTCTCCAGTGCCACCGTTCATGATGTCCGCATCCCTTCGCTTCTTCTCTGCTTCCTCGAACTCCTTGTTGAGTTCGTCCACAATCTCCTTTGCTTGATTCTTCAAGTCTGCTTTCGCCTTTATCATGATGTCGAGCAGTTTTGCCTGCATTTCCTGCGCCTTTTCCGCTCCAATTTGCCCTGCCGCCACGTATGCGTCAATGCTTCGTGACACCATGTTCTTCTCCAGCTGTTCGAGGTCGTTGCTGTAGTCTCGCTCGTTGTCGTACATACCTGCGAGGTATCGCTTCTTTGCGTCCATCACTTTCTCGTTGTACTGATACTGGATAAGCGCAATCTGTGCCTGCAATTCTTTCTCCTGCTTCTTCCTGCGCTCTGCTTCTGCCTTGGCTTCCGCTTCTTCCTTGGCTCTCTGTGCCTTGGTCTTGGCAGTGCTGCCCTTGGCTGCTGCTGGTGTCGTTCCCTTGTTTCCGCTCACTGGCTCGCTGCTGGTCGCTCCACCGTTCACGCTGGCTAGCTTTATGTGCTCGAGCCTTCCGTTCACGGTGTTCTCGAATCCGTCTGCGAATGAGTTTCCTATCTCGATACCAGCGTTCTTGATGTCGTGCCATGCTTCCTTGATTGTGCCGGATATATCGAATATCTCCTTGAATCCCTTCTGTGCCTTGGATAGGTCGAAGGTCACGATACCTTCGAGAATATCAAGCATGCCCTTGGCTGCAAAGCCCATCCTCTTGAATGCGTCTATTCCAAGATTGCATACAAGCTTGATTGCGTTCCACATCAAGCGGAAACTTGTGCCGAGCGCATTGATGATACCTCGAAGGAGAAGGCTGTTATTATACCAATCGATAAAGTAGTTTATCGCCTTCACTGTTCCCTTGATAACTGCCGTAAGTGATTTCTTTGCAATCGTGCTCAACTGAGCCTTCATGGTCTCGAATCCACCCCCAGTGTAATCAAACAGAGAAGCCATTGCGTCCTGCAATTCCTTGGTTGCGTTCAATTCGTCTTCTTGTGCCTTGGCAATATCCCCGGACTTTGCCTTCACTTTATCCATGTTCAACTCAACGTCACCGAGCATCTCGATATACGCCAGTCCGGCATCCTCTCCCGGACCACCGAAGATGTTGGCAATTGCGCTGCCTACAGCGGCACTTGATTGTGGGAGTTCCTTCAACTTATTAGCCACCTCTTGCATAACCTGGAATGTGGTCTTGCTTCCGTTCTGCAGTTCTGTCTGTACTTGCTTGGATGATATACCTATTCCGTCAAGTGCAGCAGCCGTAGCGGTTGTCATTTCTCGCAGTCGTAGATTTCCTTCCTTGATGGTATCAACGCCCTTGTCGCTGAAGATACCCTCCTTGGTCGCTTGCGTTGATATTGCCACCATTCCTTCTGCATTCAGTCCGGCTTCCTTGAAGTATCTCGGGTATTCTTTAATCGTGTCGAGGAACTCACCGTTGGCGTTTGCACCGCTCACCAGTCCGTCTTGCATAATCTTCAAACTATCAGAAACGGAAATACCGAAAGCCTTGCTCATTGTATTAGCAGACTGCATCGTCTCCGTGAATTCCAAACCGAATGTATTGGATACCGCAAGAACCTCGTTGCGCACGGATTTCATTTCGTCCCCGATCAATCCGGTGAACTGCTGCGTCAGTCGTGTGGCTTCCATCAATCCCTTGTTGTAGTCATACCACCATTTGAATGCCATTCCTGCGCCTGCCACACCTGCCATTGCCAGGAAATAAGGATTTGTAAAAAGTTCGAGAACGGTTGTTTTGAATGCTCCTATTCTCGTTGATAGCTGCCCGATTAGTCCGTCACTCTTTCCTGCCATATCCACGATAGCTTGGAGGGATGCGCCAAAGCGAGAGTTGCCGAAGATGGCTTCCGTGATTGCGTTCTTGTAGTTACCTACGCTTCTCTGGTATAGCTGGATACCCTCTTCCACTTCCTTGATGTCGTCCGTCAAAGCGTTGATGTGGTTTTGCAGTTCCTTGCCCTTTGCACTATCTCGCTCTGCCTTACTCATTTCCGAATAAGCCTTGGTTAGGTTCGAAAGTTCTGCACGCATTGACTTTAGACTGCCTTCCTGCTGTTCCTCTTGTCTGATGCTGTTCTGCACCTCCTTCTGCAATGCTCGCACATTGTACTGGTACTCCTTGATGGTTGCGTTCACCGCTTCCGTCTGCAACTTGTATTCGTTGCGTGATATAGTGCCGTCTTTCTCCTGCTTCTTCAAGTCTTCGATGGATTGCTTTAGCTGGTCTATCTTCTCTTTGTATCTGATGATGCCATAGATTGCATCCTCGTACTTGACCTTGATGTCAAGTATCTTCTGTTCTTCTGTTGTCATTGTTTCTTTGTTTAATTGTTCAACTCTATCATTGTAACCTCGCTGTATCCGCTGCTTGTGGTCTTGATTTCCAGGACTGCAAAATACGCTCCATACTGTGCAAGGTACACTGGCTTCGTTTCGTCAAAGTTCAGTATCTCCAAATCGGAAAGGTTGAACCGCTCCACAATATGGTGTGGGTTCGCCACCGTCTTTCTCAACTTTTCCAACTTGTTGTCGAAGATGTCCTGAAGGTCGATGTTGAAAGCCAATTCCGCATAGCCGGCATCGTTCTTCGTCAGGTTCACTATTCGGTCTTTACATGCCTTGTATTTCGTTGCGACTTGTCTGGTGTACGTTGTGTTGTTAAACGTGGATTGCTTGCTTTCCCATTCGTATATCGGTATGCGGTTTCCGTCCGTGGCAGCAAATGGTAGCGTACAGACGTCTTGCGTATACTCCAGCGTCTTGTTGTCTATAGTCATATCCGCATCGTGCTGCTGGTATACGGTGTCGTCTTCCTTCCACTTGTAGATATTATGCTGGCAGTAGTCCTCTACGCTGAAATCGGTCTGCCTTGGATGGTTGCTTGCTTCGCTCGGGATGAGCTTCTTCGTCCAGTCCACCGCATGCGCCTTGTCTTCCCAAAGGTTCACGATGTCTGCAAACGTAAGTGTTCCACCAATAAACCGCTGGCTTGGAAACGTTGATGTCAGAATGCAGATACACTTCAGAAAATCCGTTACCTTGATGTCGGGCAGGTTCTTGCCGATAGGGAAATTTCCTCCGTAGGGTACTTCATCGCTCTGCTTGATGCTGGCAGACAACCGACCGTTGTAACACTTCAATCCAATTAATGCCTGATTTTTTGGGTGCTTCATTTCAAAGGTTACGATGTCGCCATCTTCCAAATCTATCTCCCCTCGTCCTGCTACAAGGTGTATGAATCTGCCGTTTACCTTATCCGATTCATAATCGGTCACATATTTTCTAGAAGTCTCATCCTGCTGCAACCCTGCAATATATAGAGTTTCCGTCCAAGTTCCGTCATCGTTCTTGTGTTTAACCTTCATTTCGATGTAATTCGGTGGATATGAGTAGAATGCCTGCGACTCAGTACTCCCCTCACCGAAACTCCATGATTTGTGTCCGCTAGGAGTTACCTTCGATGCGTCCCACGACCAGTTCATCTGAACATCAAAAATCATCTTGCAGGCAATCTTAACATTCAGCTGGCTGTATCTGTGCCCAATCTCCAGTCCATCGAATACCTCCGATAGGCTCGTCGGTTGGAAGTCGAGAATACCAAGGCTCTCTGTATGAAAAAAAGTGCCCTCAAAGCTGCCTACAACCGTCTGCGCATCTGCCTTCCTTGTAATCAATGGTACAGCAAGCCCCTTTATGATTTCTTTCGCTTGATTGCTCCAGCCGAATTCCACACCAGTCTGTGCCGTGATGAGGTCTAGGATATACTTTGCCGTCACGCTTGGCTGGATTGTTCCATTGCCCCAGGAACTACCAGAAGAGCCACCTCCACCAAAAGAGCCGTTTTTTTCAAACGTGCCACTGCTCGCTCTCGCATTGTTCTCCGTCTCGCTTTTACTCTTAACAAGAATAGTCGTGCCAGTGCTGTATGCTTTGATGGCGTTGATGATAAGCCATTCCGCTGTTGCTGGTGCTTGCAGGTCTACATCGATAGGCATGCTCCCGCTCGTATATTTAACGCTGTACGCTCCTCCAGCCTGCACTTGGGATAACTTACCGTCCGATAGATAATAAGCCGCCACAGCCGTGCTTAACGCCATATTTATCATCTTATCTACCGAAGGCTTGATGTATACGAGGAGACCGGAAGGTTTACTCTTTACCACGCTGAACTCTGTTTCTCCGGCTGCAACCTCATACGTTCCCCATGGTGTTGTCTCTCCGGTCTCCTTGTTCAGTGCTCCGTATTCGACAGATCCAGCCTTCTCTGCTCGAACCCTGATAGATATTGTCTCCATGGCAACGCTCGTTTCGAGATTGGCGATGCACGCTCCTGCACTCACGAACATTCCGAGCATAGGATCTGGAGCTGGTAGTACCGGATAAGTCTCTTTTTCTGTCTTCCCGGCATCATCGGCAAGGCTAATAACGTTCTTGTTGGTGTCGAGTATTGCCCATGTCCGGAATTGTCCCTTGCCTAAAACCTTTCTGATGGTGGCTCTCATTCCAGCCTCGAAAGGTATGATTGCACACTGGTATGTCTCATCGGTCAAAACCTCGCCCGATACATACTTTCCGATTTCTATTCCAGTTCTTATCTTACCTTCAACGAGTGAGTATGTCGTGTCACTGTTCCCTCCCAAGCTGCGGTCGTATCCATACCATTCATCGCTTGATGTCTTAGCCACTGCCGTTTCGTATCTCCCATAGAATACTCCATCCGTTATTGCCTTCTCGTAGGTGTCGTAGCTGTTGTTTTTGGTGAAACGCAGATACTTCGTGCAATTCAACTCGTTCAGCTTCAGGTCGGACGATTGCAGCGTTGCCAATGCCTGGAACAATCCCCAATAAATCGAAATTTCGATGGTTTCCTTAACGCTCAGAACGCTTGCCCTTCCGCTGTGGATAATCTCCAAGCCGTTGCGGAAATAACGTGCTGTGTGGAAAATATAGGGGTATTTGCTGCTGGTGCTCGGTTTCCCTGCAAACTCCAGCACAGCCATATTGTGCGCTGTCTTGGGCAGGTTGATGGTGTATGTCGTGTTAGCGGTCATTTTCGTAATATCGCGAAAAAGATTGCTCTTGATGTCTAGCGTGATTGCTGATTCATCGCTCATATCCATAAGAACACCGTCTATGTATAGTTGCTGGTCTGTCATAGCTGCTGAATCTGTGTATTGTTAATAACTAGGTTGCAGACGAAATCCTGCAACTCTGCTGTTGTCTTGGTGTAGGTTCCTGCCTTGATTGTCACACTCTGCCACTTGTCGCCACCGAGGTACATATCAACGACCGGGCTGCTTGCCAAGTCTTGCAGGAAATCGAACGTCTCGCTGTCTACCAATGGTGCGCAAAGAGGTATGGTGTCCTCTCTGCCGTAGCCCTGCCTTCTGCCGTTCGCTCCAAGGTATCCGAATATGGTATCGTCATACGCTCCGAGGTTGTTGCGTACAAAGCTTGTGCCGCTGCTTATCGCTCTACTCTCATCGCCTTGCGTGAATAGCCAGTAACAGTAAAATCCGTGTCGGTCAACCCACCGAAGATAAATGCCCTTCTCCGTGTCGTTCCTTTCTATCCTTGCAAGGAGAGACTGCTTGCCACCGCTCGCCATCGCAAAGGTAAGGTCGAAAACGTCCGTGAACGTTCCCAGTTCTATCTTGCCATCGTAGTCGTAGATGTTCCAGTACCTCGCCTTGTTTGGCAGAACGCTGGTGTTAATGTCCACGATGCCATCGATGCCGGGCTTAACTAACTTGTTTGGTGCTCCCTCATAGCCGACAAGTATCTGGGAAGCCGCATTGAGATAAAAACCAAAGGAGAATGGGAAATGCGTGAACCATGTCAGCTTCTTTCTTGCGTTCCACGTCTCTCCTGCCCTCATCGCTCCCCAAACGTAGAAGGTCGTGTAGCTGAATGTTGCAAGGTCGCTCCCCTCGCTGTCCTTGACCTTCACGGAAACATCGAACACCGCCCCGAGGTTGCTCTTCTGGCTCTCCCTGCTGTAGTCGATGTTTCCGAAGCTGATGCCATCGAAGAGTGCCTGCACATATTCCCGGTAGTCCATGATGCAATTATCTGCAAACGCTTCCACGCTGTACGTGTACGTCTTGGTCTCCCTGCTGATGGTTGCCTCGATGCTCGCAACACCCGAGCCGTTTGCCTTGATGATGCAGGGAAGGAATGCGAAGCCTACAGCATCCGGGTATTTAATCGTGATATTGTTTTTCTCTGTCTGTCTCATACCGTCTCATTGTTTAGTTTGATACTTCCCACCGACTGGTGGATTAAGAAAATAAGTCGCTGCCCGAGCCGCTTCATCGTGTCGGGCACAACGTTGCTGTATACGTCAGCCCTGCCGCCAGTCCGGTGCAGTTTAGAACCCTTGCTGGCGATGGTGTGGGCGATGGCTCCTGCCATGCTCATGTCGCCACGCTCTTGTGGTGTATACTTGTGCTGCCGCTTGGTTTTGTAGGGGATAGGTCTGCCGTGCAGTCCCTTGTCTTTCATCCACTGCCGGATGATGCTACGGAAGCCGTATGGTATCTTTCCTGCCCTTCGTCCGGTCTCGAGTACTCCGAATGGCTTGTGTCCCCAAAGGATGGTTTCTTCCTCGCTGGGCTGCTCCACCTTTAGGCTAGCTATCGTTCGCCCTGATGCGTTCTGTCCGCTGATACGAATGTGGTTGATGATAAGCTGCCGTGCTCTCTCCACTTCCTCACGCATGATGAGCGATGCCGCCTTGGGGTCGAATTGAATACCTCCCTTGCTCATACCTCACACCCTCCTATGCTCTGTGTCAGTTGCAGGGAGTACATTACGCCAGACACGATCGTGCTCAGCCGCTCGATGATGGTCTCGTAGTACTGCTGCCCTTCCAATGGTTCGAACTGGTGCGACTGGTTGATGGCTCGTATCATCCTTGCCCCTGCCACCTTCATTCGGTCGATGCACTCTCCGTTGTCTTCTCCTTCCGCTGCCCTCGGTACGGTGTCGAGATAAGCCAGGGCAACGTTTACGGTGTCGTATACTCTGCCGTTTCGTATCTCTGTCGTGCCGCTGGCTGGGATGATGCAGACGATTGCCGGATAGTTCAGTTTCTCCAGCTTGGTGTCTGCTGTGTCCCAGTCCTCAAATAGGTAGGTGTAGTCTGGTAGCGTGTCTGCTGCCAGCTGCTTCAATGTTTCTCGAATTGTTGCCATAATTATCTAGATTTACGTTTCATCTCTTCTGCCTGCAACTTCTGCAGGTTTCGCTCGTACACGCTTCTCTTGTTGTCCATTTCCATGCACTTGTAGATGCGAAGCCATGGCGTTTTTAATACTTGGTCGTGGTCGCTGATGCCCATCCTTACCGCATACCAGTCCAGCATGCCGAATAGTCCGAACCGCAGGGTATCGATGCCTGCCTCCTTCTCCAGTCTTGTTGGCTTCGCTGTGTCTGTGCTCTCGAAGAGCTTGTTGATGCGCTCGACCTCTGCTGTTACCCAGCCTATGAGCATAACGACATCAACTGCCCTAGCCTGCTCCACTTCCTTGTGGCTCAGACCGAGGACGGTTGTCACTATCTGATACAGACTTTCCTCGCTGTCTGATAGCTGGGAAAGGTCTATCAGCTGCCCGATGGATAGCTGGTTGAGATTGTCGGGCACTTGCTTTCCTCCAACGAAAGCTGGTCGTGGCTGCTTGCCGATTTTATAGCTGGTGTGCCTAGCAACTGCCAGCCAGTACTTGAATGTAGTGTTATTATCCATACGCTTTATAATTTTGTCGTTATCTTTGTCTCAATACGTGCGCCCTAGCCGTTCCATGGCTCGCTACGGATAACTTCTTTAAGGCTACGTATCGTATTGCGTCTATGCCGTGGTTAAATGCGTCTATAGGCTGGTTCGTTGTCTCTCCATCCCTTGACTTCTTCCACTTGTATTGCTGCATGTTCCCGATGATGCCGTGGCTGCGTCTTGTTATGTTGATGCGGAAACGCTTCAAGATGTCGATGCCGTTGTTGATACTGTCCGCTCCCTTGGTGCTGCCGATTATCCACAGCCCTCGGTTGTGTATCTCCTGAATGCTCTTAGGCTCTGCCGAATCCGCAATGATAAGGTCACGTTTCGTCCGTCCTTGTTCCTTGCATCGGTCTGCGATGTCATCGTTCGTCATTCCAGGCTGGTAGATTTCTTCGTCCACCCATAACTCTCCGTGCGCCAATATAACGTGCTCCAGCGCAGTTGGATCGTTGGTGAATCCGAAGTCCATACCCCTGCATTCCATCTTCCACTCCTCCCTTGGTGGCAGCTTGTCAACGATGCCCCAGTTAGTGAAGATAAGCCCGGTTATCTTTCCGGTCAGTCCACGCGCATATACTCGCCACAATTCGGGGTCGTCAATCTCTTCAATCTTTTTATGCTCCTGCTCCGTAAGGAATCGGTTGTTTCGGTGGTCGCTCAGGATCAGTCGGCAGTCATCCCTTCCGATGATGTTGTTGTGTACCCAAAACCTTGCACTTGGGTTGTAGTCGATAAAGACCTGCTTTCGGGTTCGGATGGCAAGCTGCCAGAACACTTCGTAGGGCACACCGTTCGCCTCGTTCACGAACAGATAGTCTCGCTTTCCGTTCTTAGCATCCTGCGCATCTTGGTAACTCTTGAACTCGATGATTGAGCCATTCTTACCTCTGTAGCTGCTGTCGCTCTTGTTGTTCTTGAACCAGTCCAGCAACTCTGTCCTTGAGTGCAGGATGGTGTCTAGGTCTCGCATGGCTCCAACCTTTAGGTTCGGGAGGTCTTGACCGCACACCGTGATAATCACCCTTGGGTGCTCAAAAGAAAGCACTATAAGACGCTGCATGATGGTGTATGTCTTCCCCGAGGACGTGCCTCCTTGGTTCACGAGAAACCTTGGCTTCACGTCCGCATTCGGTTCATAAAGTTCACCAATAACGTCAAATAGTGCCATTCTTTCAAACAATAAAACTTAAAACAAAATTATGGTAAAAAATTATTCTTCATCCAATCCCTCACGCTCGATTACTTCCTGCTCGCTGGATGCGCACTGGTGTCCCGAGTTGATGTAGCGTACCTCGATGCCGCCTTCGAAGCCTGCGTTCAGGTCAAGCACGACCTTATCCAGTCCGAGCAGCTTGCAGATTTGCGTCTCTGCCTTGATGATGATGTCGAGGTAGCGTGGTTCTCCGAATCCTCGCTTCTCGGCATCGTACATCATCGTCTTGACGGTCTGGATAGAGAGAATCTTACGGGTTTCCTCATCTACGACTGGAAGTCCCTGCTGGTTCGATTTCTGTTCGTGGTAGTCTTCCTTGGATTTCTCCCAGGCTTCCCACGCTTCACGTATTACCAGCTTCAACCTTGCCACCTCGCTGGTTATTTTTTCGTCCGTGTCGGTAAGCCGCTCTTCCCTCCACTCCTTCAATAACCGCTGAATGTCGCAGTGTGCTTGATTGTATTTCGGTCTGTCGAGCCGCTTGCGAACCTCTGCCGTGATTTCTCGCTCCGTCCATCCTCTGCGGTATAGGGGTGCGATAATCTGCAGGCGGTTCTCGATGTCGATTTTCTGTGCTCGATGCTTATTGTTGTTACCTTGTGGCATATTTTGATTCCTTGAAATTTATTTGATTTTTTATAAAAATTCTACTTGAAAAACTTGCATATTTCAAATAAATTTCGTATCTTTGCAAACGTAATAAGGGAAGTGTCCTTACTTACTGAAACCCTCCGAGGATGAGGGAAAAGTAAAATGAAATCCCAAAGTCTTATGAACGTACTGAAAATTTCATTAAAGATTTGGAAAATAGAAATCTTATCATTTACGATTAGATTATTCTAAGTTCCAAGGGGTGGTGCTCGAACCACCACCCCACTTTGGGATTTCGTTTGCAAATTTACGAATTAATTTTCATATCACCAAATTTTTAACATTATGAGTACTACGAATGAAACTACCTCCAAATCTTGGGGAGGTGCTCGCAAGGGTGCAGGGCGAACGAAGAAATACGCTGCAACATTCTATTTCGGTGCTACCGAGGACGTGGCTAACATCTTGGCAGGGGTCGATAAGAAAGACCGCAGCGACTTCATCAACCAGTGTATTCTCAAAGCGATGGGCAGGGGTTAATCTCCTGCCTTTTTCGTTTCCGCTCCCTTGGAGTTATTTTGTGCGAATTTTGCGTGTGTGCCGCTCTTTCCGCAAACTGGTGTAGTTCATCAACCTTGAAGAGAAGAGCCGACACATCGCAACTATTCGCCATGCTTCTTAAACTCGTCTATCTTGACTGCTTTCTCGCCAGTCAGCTTTTCCCAGCGTGCAATGATAACATCGCAATAATGTGGGTCGAGCTCCATCAAGAACGCATTGCGGTTTAACTGCTCGGCTGCGATAAGCGTTGTACCACTACCACCGAACCCGTCATATACATTCCAATCTTCCTTTGTGCTATTGCCCATCAAATAAGCAAAAAGCGGCACTGGCTTCATCGTAGGGTGTTCCCTTGATACTTTAGGTCGAGCCATATCAATAACCGTTGTCTGCGCTCTGTCGTTGAACCAATTGTGCGCACCTCCATTTTTCCACCCATAAAGACATGGCTCATGCTTCCACTGGTAGTCCTGCCGCCCTAGACAAAGCGAATCCTTGTTCCATATCAATGTCTCACGTAGCTCCAAATCTTTCGTGCTCATTAGAGCCTCTCTGAACCACATCGAATAATTGTCGCTGTGGAAAATATAGAAAGCAGCACCCTTCTCCATGGTTTCTTCTGCTGCCAAAAATGCAGCCGACAGAAAATCCCGGAACTTGTCATTGTCCATTTTGTCGTTCTTTACCGTCAGCCCATCCGTTCTATGCTTTCTCTTGCTCATCATAGCAGAACCTTCGTAGCCATAGCCAACATTATACGGTGGGTCTGTAAGATACAGATTAACCACTTGCCCACCCATAAGGAACTTGACCTGCTCTGCATCCGTGGAGTCACCACACATAAGGCGATGCTTTCCGAGTTGCCACAGTTCGCATTCCTTGCACCGCTGTGGTATTTTCTCTGTATCCTCATCGAACTCATCGTCCTTTGCCTCCTTCTGATCCTCGTCTGCCTGCTCTCCATTTTTCAATGAATCAGGACTCATCCACCCTTGCAGCTGCCAGTCTTGAATACCCCAGTCCTTCAAGAGGTCGGTATCCCACTGGTTCGCCAGTGCTTCGGTGTCCCAGTCTCCGAAGCCAGCATTATCCTTTATGATGAATTCTTTCTTCTGCGATTCCGTGAGGTCTGATGCCTTGACGATCGTTGCAGTTGGCTGCTCCTTCCACTGGCTCCAGTAGTTGGCGATTGCCAGCTTCTCTGCATCGGTCAGCCGCTGGTCTGTGTCGAGAACGTCCATGATGGCTTCGGGTGTCATGCTCACGATGTGGCAGAGTGCCCTCGTTCTCATATTGCCACCCAGTGCCTTGTAGGTCTCGTCTACGACTATAGGGCGAAGCTGGAGCATCTTAGGAAATACAAGAATGCTCTTTACCAGCTTTTGGAAATTCGCCTCAGTTATGGTTCTAGGGTTCGCCTCATTCTCGCTGACCCTCGATAGTGCGATTTCTTCTGTTTTCATTTTCTTCTTGTTTTAAGTTCGAATTTATGCTTATCTGATAAACATAGGCGCAAAGATACTACTTTTTTGCTTTAGTTGTTTGTTCTTTGCACACTTTTAACTTTTTCCAACACTTCGCTTTTATCTTATCCATCAAAGGCTCTGATGGTCTTCTGCAGGGTTGTCTGCGGTTTCTTCGGCTTCACTCTGACCGGGTATCCTGCACAGACCCATGCGAGGAGAAGTGCGTCTCTCTGGTCTTGGTTCATTCTCGGCATTTTCTCTCCTGCGCTTACAAAATAAGCAATTTCGTCTTGCGTGATTTTTCCGTCTTTACCCTTCCAGCACTTCTTCAGTGGCTTGATGATTTCGCAGGGGATATTGTAGTGTTTGCAGCACTCGACAATCAAGATTCCGGTCTGATGGTTCATTCCGGTAGAGCGTCCGATTGCTGCTGCCTTGACTGCTGTCATGAACCGATTAAGCACATGCCAGTTGCTTTTGTTGAGCCAGCCGCCTTCAATAACGACCTTAATCTTCTTGCAACTCTCGTTCATTGCTCTGAGGTAATCTATCAAAGCTGGGAAGTTCATTTTATAGGCTAGAAACTTCTTGTCGTCAAAGACTGCTCCAACTCCGCTTTCCTGATTGTCGGGGTCGATTCCGATTATAACTGTTCCTTTTTCCATTCTTTCTTTAAAGTAATTATTTTGTTTGAATTTCACGCATAAGCGTTTATTTTGTTTTGCTGGTGTAGTTTATTACTCAACACCCTTTACGTGCGCATATACGTGCACACATGCGTTATTATCCCTATCTTTCCCCTACCCCTTTCTTTCCCTTCTTTTGGGTTGCGATAGAGAAAGCTGGCAGGGATTCCGGAAGTTGTGCCTGCGCTTGCAAAATAAATGAATAACAAAATGAATATGTTGCAGGGTTCTTCCTTCTTCCACCGCCAGCCGAATGAATAAAAGCATAATTTTCTAACGATTTCTTTTTCTTACTTCTTCATGTACCACCTCGCTTTCTTTGTTTGTTGTCAGACTTCGGGAGATGCGTTTCCGGCTCTCATATCGTAATTTCAAGATGTTATAAGTTTATTTGTTTTGATATTAGAGCCTATCTCCTTCTGTCCTCGCTGGTTAATAACTCTATTATTGAACTCACGACCGATTATTCTTTTTTGTTCTCGAGCAGCCATGCAAGATGCGCTGCCTGCTGCGGATTCTTGAACATGGAAAGAGCCTTCTCTACGTCCGGCTTCTTCCTCTCACGCATCGCTCTGTCGGCTACCCGGTTCTTCGTACCGTAGTTCCGGTAGTGCTTACTCCAGTACTCCTTTTGGTACGCCCGGTATTTTTCCCGGTTTCTCTTTCGCCACTCCTTCGTGGCTCTGAGGATCTGTTCCCGGTGTTCCTGGTAGTACGTTCTGTTCTTCTCCCTTGTTGCGAAATCGCTCATTGCATTCAAGTATTACCTGATGTTCTACATATTGCTTGCGTGCCGGACAATAGATGCCGTTTATGCAGTTTCGCCCGGCATCGCAAGCCTTGCATAATTCACTCGCCATACGTCCTAGAATGGCAGGTTATCGATGTTGCGGTCAGTGAATATGATGTTCTCATTTCCCTCGTATGGGATACAGCAGGCGAATTCCGCTGGATTTCCGCTGCGTAAAGACAAGACTTTATATCTGTAATTCGTTCCCTCTCCACGGTCACGAACAAATAACGCTGGAAGCCATTCGTATTTTTCTCCATTCCTTACCAGCACCTTGTCGAAGGTCTTGAAGGCTGGCTGCTCCTTCGCTTCCTTCTCTTTCTTCCAGATGGCATAATGCTTGTTGAACAGTTCTACTTCAAGCTCTGTCGCTTCTCGAAGTTCCTTGTTAACGCTGATACGCAGGTCGAAGGCTTGGTCGGTCACGAACTTCTCGGTCTCGATTTCGTACTGGTTGCCGAATGTCAGCGTATCTTCGCTTTCGTTCTTGGCAATGAGCTCTCCGATGATTGCCAACTCTCCGTCCTCGTCTTCCTCATTGAAAACGTAGAGTTTGCCGATTTCAAACGTAAGTTTCGCTGGCTTCTCAATTTCCAGGGTTTCCCGGTTTAACTTGCCGCCCAAAAATTTCTCGAGAGTGTTGATGTAGGTCTTGGCTTCATCATCGCTAGCTTTCCTAAACGTAAAAGTTATCATTTCAGATACTTCTTTGTTATAATCTTCGAAACATTCTTTCCAAAGATAATGCTTGCCTTTAAATCTTGTGTAGCGATTATCTTTAAACCCTTCAAAGATAACATGTATGTCTCCATTTCTATGAACAAGCACGTCTCCCTTCTTGAAGAACTTGCTCCAGTCTCTCATTTCCTTTGATGGGAAGAGCAGGACTTCTCCTTCTTTATAGATTTTTCCGTTCTTGTCGAAAAAGTGTTCTCTTCCGGCTTCGTCCTCAGTCCAGATTGCTTTCGCACAGTCCTTGTCGTTTGCCATTCCACTGTGCCACACGCTTCCGCATTTTGGCGTGTACAACTCCGTACCGTACTCTTCGTCTTTGAGCATCTCATAAATATCAATTTCGTCTTGTTTCATAATCTGAATGTTTTTTATTGTTTATAATTTTTCTTGTCCGAGTTTAAAATAAAGTTCCAACAGTTCCTGAGTATCGAGCCAGAAGTCGGTGTTACCAACGAATACGTGATGATGATGATTGTCATTGATGATTTCTATCTTTTTCATTTATCTGCGTTTAAAATTGTTCGTGTCCGCATTGTAATCCTTCAGGATACATTCAAGTGCCTTTACCTCATCATCTGCCAGCCAGATGTCTCTGTTGTCAACTGACAGATGATGAAGACCACACTCACGGACCAGTTTTATATCAACTCTGTACATAGCTAATACGGTTTATGATAACTATTTAAAAAGTTCTTGCTGTGGATGAATGATGTCTGCCCGCTTCTTCTTAGCCGCCCAGAGAAGGAGGTTGGTGTTCTTGGTTCCAGCATTCTTCTCGAGGTCTCTGATGATGCAGGTCAAAGCATCGTACTCCGCTTCTTTCTCGTTACCGTAGAAGATGTTGAGAGTGTCATATCTACTCGGGTAGCCTACCGGGCTGTCGTACCCGTGCTTTCCCTTCCGAATGCTGTAGCCCCATATCCAGCCGAACTGGGTGTTGGCGGTCATTACCTTCCACCCCCAGTTGTCTGCACCCTCTGCGGCATACTCGATTACGTGCGGATTGATGCAAACATCGTAGATGTTGTACTTGAAGCCTTCGTGCTCTGCGACCGGCTTCTTGATGTCGTAGCTGTTATCGGTCAGCCATTTGCACCAATCGTTCGATGTCTTGAATACGAGCCCTGCGGCACGGCATTCGTGAAAAAATAATTCATTCATGGCTTCTAAATCTTTACGAAGTGTACGTCCTTGCGGTCTTCTCTTTCACTATTCAGACAAGCAAGATTCCTGCACATAATGCCTTCTCTCTTACCGTTCAAGATGCACTCGTTGCAGATATATTCAGATAGACCTATATCCTCAACCACCTTGCAATTTACACCTTCAATGCTAATTGTCGCCCCTACTGGGTAATCTGTATTAAAGCATTCGTTGTTTACAATACATACTTCTTTTGCCATAATTCTTTTGTTTATTTAAATTTTAGTTTTACTTTCAGCTAACAAACTCCTTGAACGCTAAGTGATACACGTCATAGACAACACTCGTCACGTAAAAGCAGATAAGCCCGAACGAGTGTCCCTTGTCGTCAATTGAGATTATCGGGTATGGTTCGTTCGTTTCCCATTCCTCCGGCTTGATGTCGCCAGCCTTGAAATAAGCGTCCAACGACACTTTCATTCTCTCTAACACCGAAGTTCCGTATTCTTTCTTTATCTTCTGTTGGTTTCTAAGTGCATATCTTGCCATAATTCTTTTGTTTTAAGTGTTTAAAATCTGTTTGCCTTATAATTTACCGCCCGAAGCGTGAAAACGGCTCAGAGCGGCTGATTTTGCCCTCATTTGTTATTTTTCGGGCTTCCAGTCGATACTCAGCCGCTGCAGAACTCCCTTCTCGAAGTATCTTGTCAGCGAATCCTTGGCAGGCTTGTTGTTCGGGTTCTTCTTCAAGTCTGCAAGGTTCTGCTGGATTACCCATCTGAACTTGCTGTCTTGGCTCTGCTGGCTCGCTGGCTGCTGGTGCTTGGCTTGCTCGTAGAGTTCCCCGATGCTCGGTCTTGTCGTTGCCGAAGGATCCTGCGCCTTGACTGCTGCCGATTGCGGCTGCTGGCTTGCTGCTGGCTCGTTGTTGAAGTTGCCTTCCAGCACCTTTGCGAAATTCTGCTCATTACCGAATATCCAGTCGAACTTGCCGAGCCAGCCATGCTTATTATTGCCGTTCATGAAGTCAGATGCCATCGCAATGTCAATTACCCGGTACAGAGTTTTCACGTCTCCCTTGCATTGACGAACCCTTGCCTTGACCATCACCTTTCGGTTCTCGGTCATGAGCGTAATAGGCGGCATCGCACTCTTCGTCTCATCATGCTTGCGGTTCCAGTATTCCTTGACGGCAGCATAGTCTATCTTTTGAGATTTCGAACCCTTGCCGCCACCGGGTGCTTCGGTCTTGACCGATGCACTCTGAATACCTTCTTTAGAAGGTTCTAATATATTTGTTTCTTTAGAAACATCATTATCATACTCATTATCATTATCATTATCATAAGGTGAACGTTCGTGCACGTTCGTGTTATTTTCGCACGTTCGTGTACGTTCGTGCACGTTCGTGTTCCCTGCTTTTTCTCTTGCCTCTCGCTTTTTTCTTTCTCTTTCAATTGCAATCTGTCTGTTTTTCTCACACTTGGCTTGATACTTGTCTTGATTGCGCTCGATATTGTCTTTTATAAAAGCAAAAGCCATACGCACGACTGGTTCGAGTTTTATAGTCTTCCCATCCCTTGCGTAGAGAAATATCGCTCTCGTCAGTTGCCCGAGTTGTTCATCGGTCAGCCCCTCGATAAGAGCGTAGTATGATGTGTATAAGATGAATGAATCGTTCATGATGCTTTATTCTGATAATGATAGTTTTTTCTCCAGCTTCCGTTTTAAGACTGTAGCCATACGGATTTTGTTCCGCTGGCTTGTGTCGGTCGGTGCTGTCACTTTCCCACCTAGGGAAATATAATTCTCCAGTTGGGAAATTATATTCCTTAGGTCGGTTTTTGATATAGGAACAGCCATAAGCCCTGCCTTTACTTAATGAGCAATCTTCTTGCGCCTTGCACCTGCTTGATGTACTTGGCGCACGCTTTAGGATGGTCTGCCTGATAAGCCTTGGCATCGAACTTCTCGCTTGCCTTCGGTGCTTTCCACGTTGCCAGCGTTTTTCCGGAATCCGAAACTATGCTCTCTGCGTCCCCGAAGAACAGCTTCAAGTTGTCCTCAATCTCATCCTGCTCGGTCTCCAGTTTCTTGTTCTGAACCTTGAGTTCTTTGAGCCTAGCAATCTGTTCGAGTATCTCCTTCGTTGCAGTCACTTCCTTGCCAGCTACATGTAGAGGAGACTTTAGGAGAACGTCTTGTGCGCTGTATGCTGGCGGTTCTTGGTTGCCCACGATGTAGTCAAGCCAAAATTTGGTTATCTCGTCCCTCATCCATCCGAAGAATTCGGGGTCGAAGTCGATGTCACGGTAGCCGAACTCCCTGCCTGCTGTCAGCCAGGCAAGTGCTCCGTCCTTGTATTCGCCCACTCCGAGGTTCATCTGAAGCTGGCAGAACCAATGTTTCGGGAGGTCGTCTGCGTCTATCTGCATCTGCGTGGTCTTACACTCTAGGATGCTCTTGCTCGCTTCGTTGTGCGTTGCAGAGACTCTCCAAAAGGTACGGTCTGGGCTTACTCTCAGATACGGAGTATCGGTGTTCGTGATGGTGTAGTCGTCCGTGCTCGCCTTGATGATGTGGCAGTGGCTCTCTCGCTTGAAGAACTGCGCCACGGCATCCTCCAGCAGATGTCCTGCAACCATCGCAAAGTTCTCAGCCTTTGGTGGGTCGATACCCTTCTTGCGTCTCCACAACTGGTATGGGGTCTCCCACGGATTCAGTCCCAGTACTGTGCCTGCTTCACTTGCGCCTATTCCCTTGGAGCGGTTCTGCAACCACTCCTCTCTGCTTTTATATTTGATTATCTGTTTCATTGTCTGAATGTTTTTATTTATCAAAAAAGAATTTTCTAGCTGCTGAAAGAACGACCGAGCGAAGGAATTCCTCCTTTTGCATTGTTTGACCAATTCCGCTTGCGAGGGAATTGGCTTTACCGTGGTAGGAAATATGTAAATCGTAACTTTGGTTTCCGTCTTCGTCTACATCTCCAGTCGGCTCTATTGCAACAAGCAGATAGTTTCTTTCTTCCTCGTCTTCCTCTGCCCATGCCTTGAAACCATCTGCGGTTCTGCTAAAGTACTTGTCGATGGTGCTCTTGTGTTTCTGTTTGTTTTCTTTTTCTGCCATAATTTTACTGAATGTTTAATAGTTGCCACGGCTTCCCTTGGTAGGTTATGATGGGAGCCCACCCCATAGGTTGTGCCGTGGCGGTTCGGGCAAACGTTATAACTTTATAAACTAAACTACTTCTTCGCTGCTGTGCCAGTCTTTCCTTGGCTGCGGCTCATTGCCTTCTCTGCCTTCTTCTGTGCGCTCTCGGCTGCTGCCTGCGCCTGCTGTGCGATGGATTCCTGCTGCTTTGGCTTTTTGAAGGTCTCCTCTACGGTGGTCGTACCTTCCTTGATGGCGTTGTACACACCAGCAAGCTTCTGAATATCCTCTGCCGTGACTTCCTCGGCTGATTTCTTCCCGATGTAGTCAAGCAGCATAAGGTCTGTAACCTGGTACACTTGGAAGCAGGCTACGCAGTTCTTCCACTGGCTCTGTACGCCAGTCTGCTTTATGTGTTCGAGTGCCTTTGCCTGCACTTCCTTCACCACGCTTGCAATCAATACCTGCGGCACGACTTTGCAGATTGCGTTACGCTGGGCGATCGCCACGGCTGCATTGCCAACCACCACTTGCATGTCCTGCGAATAGGTGTACCCCTTCGATGTCAGAATGCTGCGCTTCACTTCGACAGAGTAGGCAACATTGCTCTCTAGGTCGTGGCAGACGCCTTGTGCCGTGATGGTCTTGCCATCGTTGGCGATGATGCGACCAGCGATACGCAGGTTCTTCCAGCATGCGGAAATGATTTCTGTAAATCGGACGCTAGGACCCTCGATTACTGTTGTCTTTCCGTCCTTGCTTTGTCGTTCGAGGTGATAAAAGCAATTGTATGCTACATCATCGTCCATCGCTGCCAGTGCCACCATGTTCTTCTTGCATTGCATGATGTCTCGAGGGAACTTGTGCGCTGTGGCAATCTGTCCGTCAATCTCCGAGCGGTTGATAGCTTCCAGCATTTCGCCACCGCTCACATTGATAATTTCATTTTCCATAATTCGTTCTTTTTATTGTTCAACATAATCTTTTAATTAACTCTAGTGGAAGGCTGGGGATTCGAACCCCAGTTGACTGCCAAAACTTCCCCCCTGCCAGCTGCCGAGGGATGCCCTTCCGTTGCAGGGCGCACGCTGTCGTTTCCGCATATTGCATGGTAAAAACAACTAATTTTAGATAACCTTGAAAAATGAGTTTTGCGTGCGCCCTTTGCCCTGCCGCTGCAGGGAGCCATATAATAATTGTTTAACATCGTAATCAAACCAGTTGAGCCATAAGGCTGTCGAGCCTGCTTTCCTCGAAGGCGTCCATCGGGTCTTGGTCTGCGTATTGGCTGTTCTCCTCCAGCCAGTCGTCCATCACGTCCTGATAGTTGACGCAGCCCTCGATGGCTTCCTCCAGCCGCTCGCTGTCGTTGTTGCTATTCTTGTGCGTCACGACCGCTATGTTCCCGGTTCTGTCGCACCATACGCAGATATTGCCTGCCTTGGTTTTAATATCTACCCTAGCAACCGCTGGTCGCTGCGGATAACGGTCTAACTCCAGCCAGATGGCATCGTACATTTTCTCTCTGCAATCCTCTATTATCTTCTTCATTCGTTACCTCCTCTCTTATTGAATATGTAACTTTGGAAGGTCTCACGGCACGACTTCAATACCTCGTTGTCGCCAATTTCGTCCACTGGTATGAGCGGTATGTTATCCAGTGCCACGCAAAGGTTGCCTTCAAACTCTCTGTACTGGATTCTCCGCTCTGCCTCGAAGTAGCACTTGTTGTTTAGTTCGCAACACTTTCGGGTCTTTCGGTTCGCCTTCCAGTTAGTGATAAGCCAGCAGATGTCTGTGTACTTTACGATCATCCTGCGCATATTGATTGATAACTTGCTCATAGGGCAATCCTCCATACTTTTTTTATCTCGCTGCCCTCGAAGACCTTGCGGTTGTCGATTCTGCGAAACTTGACCTTAATCTTACCAGCCTGCAACCATCTGCGCAGGGTGTTGCGATGGATGCCAAGCACCTTGCAGGTCTCTGTCATGGTGTATCTGCCTGCATCCGCTACCTTTGGTTCTACGTTCGTCATAACTAAGCCCTCCAAAAGATTAAAGTTACTAACATGATGGCAACTGCCAGGGATAATACTTCGTCACTTGTGATAATCTCGATAAACTTCTTCATACGCTCTGAATGTTTTAAATGGTTCCACTTGATTACTTGCGCACGGCTGCACGTCTCTTCTTTGGTGTTATCAATCCAGCCTTAATGAGGATAACACGCACGTTCTGCTGGGTGCAACCAACACGCTGTGATACTGCGAGCATTATTCTGCTGTCTGAGGTCTCGGCAGGTGCTTTTGCTCTGAAATCTGCAAACATCGCTATGATGTTCTTCTTTCTTTCGTCCTGCTGCTTCTGCAACGGTGTCCGAAAATCATAATTAAAATTTTCTCCCATTTTCCTTTGTATTTTAAATTATTTTGTTTATCTTTGCCAAAGAGTTTTTAAACTCGTTATGTAATTCGGTTGCAAAAATACAAAAACATTTTGTAATATACAAAGATATACATAATGTTTTAATGTATTTTTAATGTTGTTTACAATTATTTAAAACATAGTTATGTATGACTACAAAAGAATACAATAATACGGAAATAGCAAAGCGAGTTGAACTTCTTCGCAAAAGAAGTGGAATGTCCATCAATAAAATGGCGACAATGGCTGGTATTGACACAGGAAATCTATCTCGCTCCATAAATGGAAAAGCAAGTTTTTCCGACCGTGTAATTTACAAAATCGCCAGTGCACTGCACGTCTCGGTTGACTGGCTGGAAAAAGGTATCGAACCGATGTTCTCTCCAACGGTTGCAAGTCCATCCGAAGTTGGTGCAGGAATTATCGGCTCGAACATTGATGCTTCGAATAGTAAAGGGTTCACGCAGACTATCAGCCCAACCGATGCCTTGGCTAGGGAGTTAGAACTGCTTAGAAAGATGGTTTCAGATAAGGACGAGGAAATCAAGTTCCTTCGTGCGCAATTATCAACAAAAATAAGTGGTAGCGTATGACTGGTTTAGAGCTAAGAAGGTATGTTGAATACTCTGGGCTTACAATGAGCGATGTAGCAAGGGAATTGGATACCAGTCCACAAAACATTCGTTCAAAGATGATAAAGGAAAGAGTTAGTGCCGATTTTGTCGAAAGGGTCAAAAATGCGGTTTCAAAATGTGCTCCTCCAATACCTGACAAAATAAAGCAAGTAATGATTGACGAAAAGATGCATTATTGCGTAACTGGAGAGGGACTGAAAAGACGTATCAAATCATACGGAATACCTCTAAATTATATAGCCGCAGCTTTGGGGACTAGCCCTCAAAATCTAAGTGGAAGGCTAGGAGCAAAAAGTGTCAAACTTGATTTTGCCCAAAAGGTTGAAGATGTAATTCAAAAATACAAAGAGGAGATAGGGACTGATTCTAATTTTCTTTTAGAGCAACCTGAGCCTTCAGAAGAACAAAAGCCTTCAACTATACTGGAATCGGTTTTGATGGCAAAAGTTGAAAGACTCGAAAGTGAAAATTTCTTCCTGCGAAAGCAAGTTGAAACCCTGCTTGCCATTGTGGGACAAAAATAATTTAGTAACTTTGCAGCGCAATGTGGATAGAAAAATTAGGCTCGTACTTCGTTGATGTGTCGAAATACATCTTGACTGGTGTCGTGATTAGTTCGCTATTCAAGGATTTCGAGGATAAAGTATTAATTTATATAGTTGGAATCGCCCTAGCCTTCCTCTGCCTGGTCGTGGGTCTCATACTCAGCAACAAAAAGGATGGAAAGGGCAAAAAGGAAAAGGAGAAATAAATTATGGGAGTATATTTAGCTTTCTTGTTTGTGGGAGTGCCTTGTATGGCGTTCCTCGCATTCTGTCTCACTGGAAACGGAAAAAAATGGCTTAGACAAAATAACTTGCTTTAGCCTATGGATGCTTTTTTGTTATTTAACGTGATGGCATTGGGAATGACCATTGCATTCGGTATTTTCTTGAAATCAAAGAAAGGTCAGAAGTGGCTGCGTGAATTATAAGGTATGGTCAGTAAGTTAATTAAAGAGCACGACCGCAGGACGCTGCTTGCAACGTATCTGTATGGTGTCTCCAATCTGTTTATAAGCGGAACGGGTATCGGTGGTTTCTCTCCATTGATTACTGGCGATAATATAGGATTGTATAATGTCCTTTTCATCGTCTTCGGTGTCATGGCATCGTGCACCTTCGCTTATTTCGCTAATAACGTAATGAAGTATAACAATTCAAATGTTTAGATTATGGAACTAGCAACTTTATTTATGTTCATCGGTGCAGTTATCGGCACCAGTCTCGTAATTTGGTCTAAGACTAAATCGGGTCAGAAATGGCTGCGTGAACTTTAATTCTCGCTCCAGGTACAATATCAACTAAAATTCTAAGTAACAATGAAAGATGAGGATTTCATAGAGCGGAAGGAGAAGGTTCTTCTTGCCGCTCTCGGTAAAAGCTGGCTATGGAAAGCCAGCAGGTTGATAATAGGCATTATCCCTCCAGTGGGTGCGTTTGTGCTGCTGGTGCACTGCACCCTGCTCTCGTTCGGCATTCGGGTAAAACTCACGGAGTGGATATTCGACTGCTCGCTCTTCGGCTTCATCGCCTGGATCATCGTCAGTCTAGCCTATGGGTTCTGCTGGGTGCATCGGGCGTTCTCTACCTACAGAGTGCTGATTTCGTTCTGCATCGACTTCCAGCGTTCCTTCGGGTTCGGTGTCTTGAGCCATCCTATGCACCTGCTGATGGTCGCCCTAGGGCTGCTTCTCTTCTTCATCTTCATCAAGAAAAAGGCTTGGAATGAGTTCTACGAAAGAAATATTAATCATTTAAATGAAAAGTAATATGAAAAAGATAATAATGTTATTCGTGCTTGCGCTCATGTGCGTGGGTGTGCAGGCGCAAAGCAAAAATATAAAGACAATGCTCTTCTCAAAGTTGGGGTATGATGTGCAGGGAAAAGACACAGTCTATTATGTTACACTCTTGATGTATCATAATTCTTTGTCGTTCGTTGGCAGAAACTCCTTGGTCGAGAATATGCAAAAGATACTCAATACAAACTTGAAAAAGGGAGAATCATTCCAGCTCACAAATCCTACAAAAGACATCCTTTCATTCAGAAGCAAAACTGCTTTTTGGGTCAATAGAACATTCTCGATAAGTAAGGCTACAGCTGCGAAAACGCTTCGTGCTCTCGGTATAAAGGCGTACACCCAGCACGAAAAGAATGCAAGAAACGATAGTATAGATGAAACTTACAGATTTTCGTATTGATTACCTTCTCACCTACGAGAAATACCTGCCAGTGCTCACCCCTTCCGAGGTGGATGGACTGCTGGCTTCTCGCCCAACGCTGGCTCAGTTGCAGGACTGGTCGCAAAGATTGAATAATCATCGGGCAAGGCTGGAAAGCGTTTTCAGTCGTTCCTACAAAAAAATAAATGAATATGGAAGATAAAAATCTGATGTCCGCTGATGTGGATATAGTAGTTCGTTTCTTCTCTGCCATCGACCGCCTGAAGGCTGATGGTTGCATTGGCGGTCTGAAGACAATAACCGACCGGTATGGTATCAACCGCTGGAACATCATGTCCCTGCGTGAAAAGCCTACCGAGTACTACGGTCGCTTTCGTCCGTCTTGGGTTCAGTTCCTAGTCCGTGACTACCACATCAACCCATACTGGCTGCTCCTTGGCTCTGGGGAGTTTTATGCAACTGGCTTCACGCCCGAAATCGTGAAAAACCTGAATAAAAACTGCACAAGAAAAAAGCAGCCTGCATAAGTTTTTAATTTTCAATTATTTAGAACATACGTTATGATTTTAAGTACAACTCCAACCATAGAAGGCCACCCTATCCGTGAATACCGTGGCGTAGTGACCGGCGAAACCATCATCGGTACCAACTTTGTAAAGGATTTCTTTGCCAGTGTCCGTGATGTAATCGGCGGCAGAAGCGGTTCTTACGAAAGCACCCTCCGCGAGGCTAAGGATACAGCCCTCAGAGAGATGGCCAACCGTGCCGCATCCCTGGGCTGCAACGCCATCGTGGGCATCGATCTGGATTACGAAACCGTAGGAAAAAGCGGTTCCATGCTGATGGTAACATGCAGCGGAACGGCGGTGATTATATAAGTTCTGCTACTATACAAAAGAACAAAACATGCTTGAAATGGGGCGGTAACGGCCTTAAAAAACGAGTTACCGCCCCTGTTCAGATATTTTTTTATCTATATAGTGTGGTGACATACACCTGATGAAGGTCACCAACTTTCTTCTATTTCATTTATTCTATCACCCAATCCTCTATACTTCGCTGGTTTTCCGAGAAGTTAATACACACTTTCACAACCTTTCGCCCATCATCGGCAAAAGCCTTGGCATAGTTCTTATCGCTGATTTGCGCCATGGCGATGTCGGCAGACTTCTTATATTTCAACTCAAAGATAAAGATACTCTTATCCGTCTTGAGTACAAGGTCTATTCTTCCATCCGAAGTGGTATGCTCCACCTTCACATCTTCGCCAAGCATGGTGAAGATGGTGAATATTACGGCTTGATAGTGACGCTCATTATTGTTGATAATCGTATATGGGAACTTATCATAGAATGCCTTCAAGTGAGGCATAAAGGCACCCATGTCGTCATTGATGAGCACATTCTTGGAATAAGCATACACGATGGCATCATATCTGTTCATGTCTTGCGCAGAATAATACCAGACGAGACTTTCAGAGAAACCTTGTCTTACTTCTTGATTTGGGAAACAGAGATGATACAACTTGCCTTTCTTCTCATATCCTTTAATGGTAAGGTAGCCACTTTGGAAAAGGACAGGAATAGGATCAGCAAGCCTTTCCGTAGGTGTATCAAAACGTGATGCCTGTATCCACAGATCGTCCAGATTGAGCATATCCAAATTCTTCTGCTGCATCAGTTCTACCAGGAACGTAGGCGTACCAGATGTAAACCAATAGCTATTAAACTCCTTATCATCCAAAGCATTGATAATGCTGTAAGGATTGAAGATATCCTCGCTATTGATACTGAAATGGTAGCCATCATAATGCTGCTTGAGTTGCTGCAAGGTCTCCTCATAAGTGAGTCCATTATGCTCAGCCATCTCCTCGATACCCTCACGGAAATACTGAGTCAATTCACTCTTGGTTATACCACAACAGCTACCGTATTCATCCTTCAACGTGAGAATCTTGAGATTGTTCAACTCGCTAAAGATGCTGAGCTGGCTAAACTTGGAGATGCCTGTGATGAATACAAAGCGGATGTTTCCCTCTTGCTGCTTCAAGGGGCTGAAGAAATCTCGCATGATATTGCGGATGGTTTTCTGCAAGTCTTCGTCACTGACAGAATCATGCATAGGAGCATCATATTCGTCTATGAGAACAACAACTTGTTTACCTGTTTGAGCAGCTGCTGCAAGCAAGATGTTCTTAAGACGACCTCCAAAAGACTTCTCATCTATTGGATTAACTTTTAAACCATATTTTTTCTCTTCTACTTCTAGTATTCCGTTTAGAATTGAATATGTATTCTCCAAACTATAATATTTACCACAGCTCAGATCCAGGTGGATGACAGGATATGCCGTCCACTCCTTCTCCATCTGTTCGATGGCAAGGCCTTTAAACAGTTCTTTCTTACCCTCGAAATAAGCCTTGAGAGTAGATACAAACAAGGATTTTCCAAATCGACGTGGGCGACTCAGAAAATGAAATTTGGCATAATGAGCCAACTGATAGACGATAGCCGTCTTGTCAGCATAGAAGTAATTCCCCTTCACGATTTCGGAGAACGTTTGTATTCCCAAAGGATATCTCTTTGAAGCCATAATCTTACTCTTAATAATTAATGTACAAAGATACAGATAATATTTCAGAAAACAAGCATTTTTCTGATTATTAACAATATATCACTGCAAAAATAGAACCGCAATTCAACAAAACATGCTTGAAACGGGGCGGTAACGGCCTTAAAAAACGACCCGCACATTTGAGCATCGTTGAGAGGCTTGGCGGATTCTGTTGCTGCAAAGATACGAGTAATTATTGATTATACAAACTTTTGAGCAAGAAAATTCACGCAAAAGTAGATTCCTTTGATATATTTGTATTTAATAGTGTTAAATCAGACCATAAAAACACATTTTGTCTATAAAAAAAGAAAGAATATGAGATAAAAATGTTACCTTTGTAACGTCTATCCCCATACCGAAAGCCTCGAGGGGCAGAGGTTGGGCAGACATATACATAATAAAAGGCGTATCTGACGCTTTGGTTTTGACGATTCGTGAACTTCGCAAACTCATTTGTCAGTCAAGAACAAAGCAACAAGGAACGTCTCATGGGTGTATTGTATACAGCCCTCATTGGCTTCGGTTGCATTTCGCATTCGTTGCAAAAAGGGTATTTATATATTTACACATACGTGGGGCTTTCGGCGTTGCTCGTTTCGGACTGACAGGGCAATGCGAAGGCCTACGAATCGTGGAACGAGTGACAGACTGGCTCCACGTTTTTTATTTTGTATATCCACCAATAAAAAAATAACCCTGCTGTGGTAGCCAGGCAGCCATCTTAATAATAATACAAGATGAAAAGATTTTTATTCGTTACCGCAGCATTGCTCGCAATGTCGGTATCTTTCTGTTTCGGTCAGTCCAAAGAGGACATCAAGGCTAGTATTGACCGTTGTGCAAAATTGGAGAAACTTTGCTCTAAACAGCCAAAGCAAACAGGAATTGCAGATGTTGACTCCTATGTACAGGGAGTTTACAATGCAGCCATCAGTTCCGCAGCATCATCAGCTTTACTTCAAGACCTTTATTATCGTCAGATTGGCGAAACAAAGGATGGTGTTACAGACGTAACCATCAAGAAGCCTACCGTAGAGGAACTTGTCGCATTAGGCACAACTCTAACTGCAGAAGGTGTTTCTATCGCTGAGGCGGGGAAAGGTGCAGAAGCTGCAACCAAGGCATCTTCTACTAACAAAAATCCAATGAAAGTAGCTAAGATAGCATCAGCTCTCGCCTTTACAAAAGATGCTTACCCAGTCTTGCTTGAAGAATCAAAGGCAAAGGTCGCTGCCATCAAGCAGATGATTGAAACAGCAAAAACTGCAAAGAATCTGTAATGGGAAATTTTCGTATTTTATATGCGGTCATACTTGCGTGTATCCTTTGTGGGTATACGCAAGTTTCCTTAGCAGCCGATGACCGCCCTGTCATAGGCGTAACTCAGTTTACCTGCGATGAAGAGAGTCCGTACACAGGACTTATAACAGAGAAAGTTGTGGAAATGTTGACTAACACTCACCGTTTTGTTGTTGTTGACAGAACAAGTCGCGATAAAGTAATGGATGAGCTTGAACTACAGAAGAGCGAGGCTTTTCTCGACAGCCATAATCTTGCAGAACAAGGTGCGGCTGTTGCTGCCGAGCAATTGGTAACAGGTCATATTATCAAGATTCCAGTTTATCGCATGAAGAACGGTGACGGAAGCACACGTGGCTATAAAGCGAGTGTAGCATTTCAGTTGAAAGTTGTTGACGTAGAGACAGGCGTAAGCAATGAGGCGCAGAGTTTTGATGGAAAATGCAGTAAGGAAATGCTGTCGCCAGAGAGTGCCGTTACTGTAGCCATGCAAAGCTTACAGTCCGATATCTACGAATATTTCCGTATCAATTTTCCTGTCAAAGGAAAAGTCTTGAAGACGATAGGTAAAAGCACGATACTTCTCAATGTTGGCAAGGAAGCCGGAATCAAGGTCGGCGATATGTTTACGATAGAATCAGTAGAGATGCTTGAGGGCAAACCGTATCCGTCAGAACTCGGGAAGGCCAAGGTGAAAAAACTATCAGGAGAGTCATTCGCCGAATGCAGCGTGTCAAGCAAAATCATTACAGCTATTGAAAATAGTAAAGCTTCTCACAATTTAATTCGTTGTAACCTAATTATCAAGAAATGAGTATGAAAAAAATTGTAACAATACTATTGGGGCTGTGTGCGTTCTGCTGCACATGGGCACAAAGCATAGAGTCTCAAGTTACTCCTTTACCTACGGCACGACCAAAGATTATGGTCATACCATATACAACGCAAGGTGAAGACATACGTACCGTTTTGGAGAATGACGTGAATAAGCGTATTGCCTTGACCAAGATAAAGGAAGCATTCGACCAAAGGGGGTATACAACAGTTGATTTTTTTGCCAAGTTAAAAGCCTTGTCAAAAGCAACCGCATTAGGCAATACCCAACAACAGGATGTCAAGACTATGATTATACAACAGTCTGGTGCAGATGTTTATGTCGAAGCGGAAATAAGCCTGTTGGAATCTCCTTCCGGCAATGCCATGAAAGTAATCCTGTCTGGTTATGAAACATCTACTGCAAATTCGCTTTCCAATGCTGTGTGCGAAAGTGGTAAGTTTTACACCGATGACTATGGTAAACTTACATCAAGAGCTGTTGAGATTGGGATGGACAAATTCTTGAACACCATGCAGGAAAAACTGATGGACATAGCTGAAAACGGACAATCCATAGCGGTAACAGTCGGCATTGACGAGACATCATCTCGCTCTATGTCGCAAGAGATTGGCGCTGACGGTCTTGCTTTGTCCGATGCATTAGAAATGTGGGTAGAAGAAAATGCTTATAAAGGCAATTACCATATCCAGGGAACAACCGACAAGCAGATGCTCTTCGACGATATTCGCATACCGCTAAAAGACGAGAACGGAAGAACATATAATATCAATAAGTTTGGATTGAAGCTGCTGACATTTTTCAAGAATCTTGGAATCAAGATTGAGAGAACTACAAGCAACAATATGCTGATTGTAACCATTAAATAACAGGAGGGTGGATTATGAGAAAAGTATTGCTTACAATGATAATCTTGCTGACCTCTTATGCAACTATTTTCGCACAAGGAATAGAAATAGCTTTTGCACTTTCTGTTGGTAATTGTCAATTAAGTGATAATACTGCAAAGATGCTAAGGAGCAAGTTCTTGCCAGCCATGACAGAAAGTGGAGTTGAAACAGCCGAAGTAAGTACCATTGCCATAAAGCCAGAGATTAGTTTCGTTAATAAACAAGTTGTTGAAGGCAGTATGAGGAATATACATACAAGCGACATACAATTCAATTTTGTCTGTACCAATCTTGCCACAAGTACAACTTTTGCAAGTTGTGTCGTTACAGTACGTGGAGAAGGATTCTCTGATGATGACGCAATAAAAAATGCCATTTCTAAATTGTCCGCCCAAGACAAACGTCTAACAGACTTTGTAAATAAGGCAAAAGACAAAATCATAGATTACTATCAGCATAATCTTAATTCTGTTATATCACGTGCTCGCACTTTCGCCAATATTCAACAATATGGTGAAGGACTGGCTCTGTTGTTTTCTTGTCCAGCGACAATCTCTGGTTACACAAAAGTCAATAACGAGATAACTACAATTTATCGTCAATACCAAACGCAGGAATGCAATAATGTCATTCAGAAAGCTCGGGCAGAATTCTCTAATGGTAATTTTGATGCGGCAGTCGAATATCTACAACAAATAGATATGACAAGCTCTTGTGCTACTGAAGCCAAACAACTATGCACGCAAATCAAGCAAACTAAAGATGCAGAAGCTCGGCGGGCAGTTGAACTCATCGAAAGACAATCACAACGTGAGACAGATCTTGAAAAAACTAGAATAAAAGCGGCACGTGATGTGGCTGTTGCTTATTGTAAAAGAAGAAGTGATGTGTATTTTGTTTGGTAACATTATTCGCGTTTTCGATTAGATGTGAGAAACCTATATAAATTCTCTTACGGGTCACTATTCGCACAGTTCTAATTCTTTACACAGTTATCACAACTCGCATAGCTCACACTCGTCTCACTATTCATGTCGTTACTAAGAATAGTGATTCGCAAGATTATTGCGAGTTGTAAAATAATTAGGGAGGGGCGTGTTAGAATGCGCTCCTCCCTTAATATTTTATCTACTCAAGCCTTTCCTCTTCATTGGCTTCACCATCTTCGTTGCCTGTCGCAAACATCGTCTTATCCATTCTATCTTATCTTCATCCTTCTCATGTCCCCAATCCTTAGTATCGCCACTACCACTTAGGCTTTCAGCAAAGTTTGTTGATTCGTTGATATAGCTGATATACAAAAAGTACATTGCACAATGGATGATTTTATTCCCATAATTAATAAAGCTCATGGTAAAGCTATCGTCAAAGAGACGGCTGTTATTCCCAACATATTTACCATAACCAGTTATTATTTAGTATGACGAATTCTCTGTGCCTTCTTCTCATCCTTTCTCATCAGATAAGGAGATGGAGGAAGTTCGGGAAGCACATCATTGATGGCATCAATCTGACCCACCACCTTCAGCAAGAGGAGAAAAGTGGAAAGCGAAAGATTGCCCGCTGTACCATTCTCAAACTTGTGGATGGTGGTCAAGCCAAGCCCAGTAAGCTCGGCAACCTCTTTCTGGGTGAGAGCCGCTTACAAATGACGCAGATTCACCCATTCCTTTATTCTCGCACATAAATGTTTTTTCTTGAAAAAGTCTCAAAGTATCATTATTTGCAAATATATCACTGATACATAATGAATTACAAAATGATACTTCCAAATATATTTACAAAAAAGTATCATAGAAGTATCATGAATTCCATAGAAGTATCATTAAATCACCATGATGCATCATAAAAAAACACGCAATTATAGTCAACTAAATATAGAAAAACTACAATTTGCTTGCTCAAAATAGTGCCCAAAAATCACCCCACGAAATGGGCATTCAATGCCCACAGTACGGGCAATGAGTACCCAACACTTGGTCTATCGATACCCGTCACTTGATCCCTTAGTGCCCGTGTGACGGGCACTAAGAGACCAACCTATGTGCTTATTCCTAACTACAGTTGTCTGTGTTTTCCATCTTATTCCTAGTTAATATTGGCATACTTTATAAACTAGAAAGGTAGACACTATCAATTCTATAAAACTGAAATACTAGACCTTAGTTTTTGTGCCTGTATTTCTAGACATAAATCCTCAAAAAAGGCTTTTTTGCAAGCAACTCACCTGAATTTTATGATACTTCTATTGAATTTATGTAAGCGGCTCCGCGTTTATACCTTGCATAATTCAAAAAAAGCAGTAACAGCTGA
>OOCK01000091.1_pt1 | contig 69778 bp, 48 predicted proteins | sample 1670951 | NCBI WGS metagenome assembly OOCK01 (sample SAMN06348107, study PRJEB24527) | human gut metagenome | biome: human gut; feature: ankylosing spondylitis patient; material: feces | host: Homo sapiens | place: China | collected 2015-10
GTCAGACATCCCTCTTCGATGCCATCAACCAGATCAAGGATCAGGTGCCAGATGGCCCGGAGATTCAGAACATCATCCAGTTCCTGGAGAGTTCGCAGAAGGGTGTCATCACTAAGATGTAAAATTTGCTTAGAAGGATTTGGATCCTTCAATTCACTATTATGTTTAGTTAAAATTCAAGTCATACCTATTTGAATTTTACTCAGTATTTTGAAAGGGCTGGCCGTGAGGTCGGCCCTTTTTAATGTTTGATAGCATGGGTGATACAACTATCCCTAATAGAAAAAGATTCTATCCCTAATGGAAAAAGCTTCTATCCTTAATAGAAATCTCCGTTCATAAGTTTTGAACGCACATTCAACGATGCTGAATACACATTCAACGTCGCTGAACGTACATTCAACGTCGCTGAACGGAGATTTTCATTAGGCTTAGCAACAATTTCAGTTAATGGTAGCAATAAATTCCTCTTATGATATCCACAATTTCTATTAAGGATAGTCGTAATATCAATCTATTCCATCATCCATTACATACTATAATAGAGTCAAGTACCTTATACAGCGAATCCTTCCTCCCTTAATAATTAATTGAATAAATGCAAATAAATGCAATTTTATTTTGTTATCTCTTCGTTTATGTGTATCTTTGCAAACAATTTGGGTAATTATGCCCTTCCGGTCTGAAAATAAATAGATTTAGAAATGAGAAAGAAACAATATAAGCCTCGCAATCATCGTGGATTGCAGGTCGTTACTTTATGCATCAGCACCGCCATGGTGCTTGTTTTGTTGGGATTGGTCATCTTTTCCGTATTGATGGGAAGAAATCTCTCTTCCTATGTCAAGGAGAACCTGGTGGTACAGGTGATGCTGGAGCAGGATGTTACCAATCCTGAGGGCTTGCAGATGTGTAAGCGCTTGAAGGCTCGTCCTTACGTAAAAGGTCTGACCTATATCTCCAAGGAACAGGCTTTGCAGGAGGCTACCCACGACCTGGGTACCAATCCTAGCGAATTTGCCGGTGTGAATCCTTTCCAGCCATCTATCGAAATCACGACACAGGCGGATTATGCCAACAATGATTCCCTGAAGTGGATAGCCAAGGAACTGAAAAGCTATTCGCGCGTGACGGAAGTAAGTTATCAGCACGACCTGATAGAACAGGTGAACAATTCGCTCACCAAGATAAGCATCGGTCTTCTTATCGTAGCTGCCCTGCTTACCTTTATCTCGTTCTCGCTTATCAACAATACGGTGAGACTGGGCATCTATGCCCGCCGATTCTCCATCCATACCATGAAGCTGGTGGGTGCATCCTGGGGCTTCATCCGTAAGCCTTTCATCAAGAGGGCTGTATTGGTGGGTGTGATAGCGGCTTTGCTTGCCGATGGTTTCCTCGGCGGATGTCTCTATGCCTGGTCGCTTCACGAGCCGGAACTGATCAATGTGCTCGGCTGGCAGGAACTTGCCATCACAGGCGGTTCGGTATTCCTCTTCGGTATCATCATTACGGCTCTCTGTGCCAATATCTCGGTGAACAAGTTCCTCAAGATGAAGGCGGGAGACCTCTACAAAATTTAAACATTACACATTAAACATTATATATAATGGATAAGAAGAATTTAGCATTTGACAAGATGAACTTCATCTTGTTGGCAATTGGTATGGCAATTGTCATCATCGGTTTCCTCCTGATGAGCGGCGCTGGCTCTAACGAGCACTCTTTCGATGCTGATATTTTCAGTACTCGCCGTATTGTAGTGGCACCAACCGTTACCCTGATTGGTTTCCTCTCGATCATCTATGCGGTTATACGCAAGCCTAAGGACGAATAGAGTAAGACAATCAAGTAAATAAACAAGGGAGTAGGCATTTCAATTCCCTATATATAATAAGGTATAAAAAATAATCAGTAATCAATGAATTGGTTTGAAGCTTTAGTGTTGGGACTCATCCAGGGTCTCACAGAGTATTTGCCTGTAAGTAGTAGTGGTCACTTGGCTATCGGTGCCCATCTTTTCGGCATCAATGGTGAGGATAACTTGACTTTTACCATCATGGTACATGTAGCTACCGTGCTGAGTACATTGGTAATTCTTTGGAAGGAAATCGACTGGATTCTGAAGGGTCTCTTCAAGTTCCAGATGAATGAGGAAACCAAGTATGCCCTCAATATCGTTATCTCCATGATTCCTGTGGGAGTAGTAGGTCTGTTCTTCAAGGACCAGGTAGAGGAAGTGTTCGGTTCTGGCTTGCTCATCGTGGGCATCATGCTTCTCGTAACTGCATGTCTTCTTACCTTCTCTTACTTCGCCAAGCCACGCCAGAAGGAGAATATTTCTCCTCTGCATGCATTCATCATCGGTCTCGGTCAGGCACTTGCTGTATTGCCAGGTCTTTCACGCTCTGGTACTACCATTGCTACCGGTCTTTTGCTGGGTGACAAGAAGGAGAAGATGGCTCAGTTCTCATTCCTCATGGTGATTCCGCCTATCTTGGGTGAGGCATTGCTCGACCTCTTGAAGGGTCTGAAGGGAGAAGAGGCTCTTGGCGGCATCGATGCATTCCCTATGATTGTGGGCTTCGTGGCTGCATTTGTATCTGGCTGCCTGGCTTGTAAGTGGATGATCAATATCGTGAAGAAGGGTAAGTTGGTATATTTCGGTATCTATTGTGCTATTGCAGGTGCCGTTACCATCATCTGTTCAATCATTTAATATATGGATTTTAGAAAAGGAGAAATTATAGCCATCGACAAGCCTTATCGCATGTCGAGCTTTGGAGCACTGGCGCACGTTCGCTATCTGCTCAGCAAGAAACTCGGCTTCAAGGTGAAGATAGGACATGCCGGTACGCTCGATCCCCTTGCTACGGGTGTGTTGGTGCTCTGCACGGGTAAATGTACCAAGCAGATTGAGCAATTACAGACACATACCAAGGAATATACGGCAACACTTCAGTTGGGTGCTACCACGGCAAGCTACGACAAGGAGCACAGTGTGAACCATACTTACCCTACCAAGCACATCACCCGTGAGCTGGTAGAGGAGGTGCTGAAGCAGTTTGTTGGTGAGATTCAGCAGGTTCCACCTACCTATAGTGCCGTGAAGGTGAATGGTGACCGCTCTTATGCCCTGCGCAGAGCAGGCGAGGAGGTGCAGCTGAAACCTAAGACCGTGCGTGTGGATGAGATCGAACTCACCGATTACAACGATGAGGAGAAGACGGCAAGCATCCGTGTGGTTTGCGGTAAGGGTACTTACATCCGTTCCCTGGCGCGCGACATCGGTCGTGCCCTGGATAGCGGTGCCTTCCTGACAGCCCTCCGCCGTACCAAGGCAGGAAGCTTCTCGGTAGAGAACTGCATCGACTTTGACCATTTCCAGGAATGGCTCGATGCACGGGAGATAGAAGACAGCCTTGCCAATAACTAGGCTCGAATTTCGAAAAATGACATTAATAGTAAATCATCTTAAGAAAGGAGATATAATATCACATGAAACTATCACAATTCAACTTTAAGTTGCCAGCTGCTCAGGTGGCACTTTATCCACATAAGACTAAGCGTGTGGTCAAGACTGCTAGTGGTGAACGTACTTTCGAGATTACCCGTCGTGACGAGTCTCGACTGATGGTGCTCCACAAGAAGTCTGAAACCATCGAGATGTACAAGAAGGACGAGAATGGCAAGGATATGGTGGATGCTGATGGCAATCCGGTATTCCTGCAGTTCAAGGATATCGTCAACTACTTCGAAGAGGGTGATACCTTCATCTTCAATGATACGAAGGTATTCCCAGCGCGCCTTTATGGTACCAAGGAGAAGACTGATGCCAAGATTGAGGTGTTCCTGCTCCGTGAGCTGAATGCCGAGATGCGTCTTTGGGATGTGCTGGTAGAGCCTGCGCGCAAGATCCGTATCGGCAACAAGCTGTTCTTTGATGATGTCAACGAGATGGTAGCCGAGGTAATCGATAATACCACCAGCCGTGGCCGTACCCTCCGTTTCCTCTATGATGAGGATGGCAATCATGATGTCTTCAAGCGTTCGCTCTTCGCTTTGGGCGAGGCTCCGCTTCCTCGCTACGTTATCGATGCACGTGAGGATCATCACGCTACAGAGGATGATATGGACGATTTCCAGTGTGTTTTCGCTGAGGTAGAGGGTGCTGTTACTGCTCCTGCTACCGGTCTTCACTTCTCACGCGAGCTGATGAAGCGTATGGAAATCAACGGTATCAACGAGGCTTATATCACCCTGCATTGCGGTCTGGGCAACTTCCATGATATTGAGGTGGAGGACCTTACCAAGCACAAGATGGATTCTGAGCAGATGATGATCAGCCAGGAGGCATGCGATCTGGTTAACAAGACCAAGCTTGCCGGCCATCGCGTCTGCGCTATCGGTACCAGCGTGATGAAGGCAACTGAAACGGCTGTCGGAACCGACGGTATGATGAAGGCTTTTGATGGATGGACCAACAAGTTCATCTTCCCTCCATACGATTTCGGTCTTGCTGACTGTGCCGTAGCCAATTTCTATCATCCGGAGTCAACCCTGATGATGAGTACTGCAGCCTTTGGCGGTTACGACCTGGTTTACGAGGCATACAAGATGGCTGTGAAGAATGGCTATATGTTTGGCTGCTATGGTGATTCTTTGTTGATGCTTCCAGATTAAACAGTGGTATAAACAGTTTATATACACATAGAAGTTGTTGATATTCTGGGTTTTAGTTTAGTTATCCACAATTTTATAAAAGTGTGAATAAGTATGTATCAGGTATATTTAAGTCTCGGTACGAATTTGGGCAACCGAAAGCGCAACATTCGCGAGGTAATAGAAAAGATAGGAGAGCAGATTGGCGTGGTAGAGCGCCAGTCTGCTCTTTACGAAACCAAGCCTTGGGGCTATTCTTCGCCCAATGACTTCATCAATTCCTGTGTGATGGTTCTCACCGCCATGGCCCCTCGCCAGGTGTTGGAGGCTACCCAGCGTATAGAGCAGGAGATGGGCAGAACTCTGAAGTCTGTAAATGGGGAATATCACGACCGCATCATCGATATCGACATTCTGATGATAGATGATCTGGTCATTGATGAGCCCGATTTTAAGATTCCTCATCCTCTGATGGAAGAGCGCGACTTCGTGATGACTCCTCTGAAGGAGATATTATAGATGATTCCACATAAAAAGGTTTTTATACCGGATATAAGATATAACTATTGGGGAAAAAGAAAAATCCCATCGTTTTTGCGAGCGATGGGATTTTGTGTTTGTTTTAGCTATGTGACCAGTCAATCAGCAATTCAAAGCTATTTACTTATCTGCTTCTTGCTGGCAGCATAAGCATCAGCGTAGTGGCGGGAATCCGTTTACTTCTCTGTTTGGAAATCCCAGTCTGTAGGCTTCTCCAATTACGTCCTTGATAGTCAGGAAGCCTAACTGATAGAGTACCAGCTTTGGATTGTCTTTGCTGATGTCTGCCGTTTCGAGGTAATCCATGTCGATGAGGCTGCCGTCCAGTGTTTCTACATCTTTCTCAAAGTTGGTGAGTATTTTGGGCAGCATTTCTGTAGCACCGCTGGCAATCCAATAGGGTCTCAGACGACGTTCTTTTAATGCGCAGATGACACTTAATGGATTGTAAACCCCCTGCAGACTTTCTGAGAAATGATAACCGTCATACATATCTTTCAGTTCATGCATGGTCTGGTCGATATCCCACTTCTTTTGGGCAGCCAAAGCCTGGATTTCATCTTTCAGATTTTCCAATATCTCTTCTTGGGTTAATCCGCAAATGGTGGAATAACTGTTGTAAAAGCTGATGTTGCTCAAAGTGTTGAGTACGCTAAACAGACTTATCTGTGTGAATTTTGTGATGCCTGTAAGGAAGACACACTTGATGCAGTAGCCGTAGTCTTTCAGACCTGTAAAGAAGTCACGGTAGAGATTGCGGCATTTTTCGTGTCTATCTGTCAGATAGGAGTGCTGTAAGGGTGCATCATATTCATCTACCAATACGGCAACTTGCTCTCCCGATTGTTGGTAAGCTCTTTCTATGATACCGGTAAAACGGTTGCTGAGCGTAGCTTCTGTGGCGCGTTTGCCGTAAATTTCTTCATATTTGGTTAATGTATCATCCAGATAATGGTATAATGATTCTGCATCTGAACCTCCAAGGTTCATGCTGAAATGGATGACAGGGCGCTTGATCCAATCTTTCTCCAGTTCCATGATCTTAAGTCCTTCGAAAAGTTCTTTCTTGCCTTCGAAGTAACATTGGAGTGTTGATACCAGAAGCGATTTGCCGAAGCGTCGTGGGCGACTTAGAAAGTTATACTTGTCACCATTGGCGATTTGCCAAACCATATCTGTCTTGTCTGCGTAAAGGTAACCACCTTTGCGCAGTTCTTCGAAATTCTGTATTCCTAATGGTAACTTTCCTCTAGTCATAATTACACCTTATTATATATATGTTGCAAAGTTAGCAATAAAAAATGAAATGGCGATATAAAAGCGGAGAAAAATAAAATGAAAGCCGAAATAAGAGTAGAAAATGAAAAATTCCATCGTTCGGTTGCTACTTCTTAAGGATAAAGACAGATGGTGGTGTGTGTCATTCCGTAAAAATCAGCGTCAAATGATATAAAATTGCCTATTTACGCATTGGTACCTTTACTTTTCCTGGCAAAAAGCTTGGAAGTTATTGCTTAATTCCCTATCTTTGCAAGCAAGAATTAGTAAAGGCGTCTTTCTCTTTTTCTAAGGATAAAGGCTCTTTCTAGGAACGAACTGACAATTATTTAATTAATAACATAAACCGATACAATTATGAAGAAATCCATCATTTTCGCATTGCTGCTCTCTCTGTTGAGCGTACAGCAAATCCATGCACAGAAGTGGCTCAAGAAATTGGGCAAGGTGGCAGAAAACGTGCTTGCTAATGACCAGAAGTCTACCAACAAGGCTTCTGGCTCTATCCCTGGGTGTACTGTAAAATATACCAGTTGCGTAGCTAATGGCAACGATGTCCATATCAACTTCGTGATAACCAATACCACTTCCAGTGAACTCAAAATGTACTTCAATGCATTTGATGACGGTTCTTGTGCTTTTGATAGCAAGAATGTAAAGCATACAATGCACTTTTATTTGGGTGGTGATAAGTTAGGTCACTATTCTGATAAGATGCTTCCTCCTAATGTACCTGTCAAGGGTATTATGGTGATAGAGGATGTAGATCGCACCATTAAGCAGATTAATTCTACTCTTGTCAAGGGTAAGGCTAATGATGTGGAGTTTGCGATTAAGTTGCCTACCCAGGTAGTGGCAGATGTCAAGAATACCAATTCCGATTTGGTTACCTGCTCATTGCCTGAGTTGCAGTTCAATTTCTTGAAGTGTGTTCGTCAGGGCAGGAATGTGGTAATCACTGCTACATTCAAGAATATCGGTAGCAAGGAGTATGAGATTTCAGCTTATGGCGATACTCCTACTATATATGATGATGGTGGCGATGCTTATGAGTGTGATCAGGAAACAACCCTTTTGGGCAAGAATCGATGGTTAGGCTATAATTGGTATACCTTGCTCGCTGGTATCCCGATGAAGGCTACGTTTGTCATCAAGAATGTCAGCACCAGTGCCACCGAGTTTAGCGTTGTCAAGATCCCGTTCAAGTACAAGTCTAATGGCGAGACCCCTCAGTATGTAGAGTTCCGCAATTTGCCAATCTCAGCGCAGTAAGTAGCAATCTTAATAAGTTGATATAAAAAGAAAAATCCCATCGTTCTTGCGAGCGATGGGATTTTTAATTCTGTTAAGCAATGTGTCTGCTTCCGCTGATTACTTACGAAGACCGAGGGCCTTGATGATAGCACGATAGCGATTGATGTCGCGATCATACAAGTAATCGAGCAATGCACGACGCTTTCCTACAAGCTGTGTCAACGCACGTGTTGTAGTATAATCTTTACGGTTCTTCTTAACATGTTCCGTCAAATGAGCAATACGGTATGAGAACAATGCTATCTGGCTCTCAGCAGAACCAGTATCAGAGTTAGACTTTCCGTACTTGCTAAAGATCTCTTCTTTTTTTGCTTTGTCTAAATACATAGCTGTAAAAACTTAATTTAATAAAATATGAATATGTTTAATTTTGTGCATCTGATGACCTTCCTCACGGCGGTTTCATTAAAAATGCGGTGCAAAGATACAACTTTTTGCCGAATTATGCAAACATTTCGGGATTTTTTTGTAATTTTGCACCCAAATTTAAGTATTTAAGGTAAAAATTAAAATGCAAGACATTAGAAACATTGCAGTTATTGCACACGTTGACCATGGTAAGACTACATTGGTCGACAAGATGATGCTCGCCGGTAAGCTGTTCCGCGACGGCCAGGATAACAGCGGCGAAGTGCTCGATTCCAACGACTTGGAGCGCGAGCGTGGTATAACCATTCTCTCAAAGAATGTATCTATCAATTGGAAAGGTACTAAGATTAATATCCTCGATACTCCTGGACACTCTGACTTCGGTGGTGAGGTTGAGCGCGTGCTCAACATGGCAGATGGATGCCTCCTCCTCGTCGATGCTTTCGAGGGTCCGATGCCTCAGACCCGTTTCGTGCTCCAGAAGGCATTGCAGCTCGGACTGAAGCCTATCGTAGTTGTTAATAAGGTAGATAAGCCTAACTGTCGCCCTGAAGAGGTGTACGAGATGGTGTTCGACCTGATGTGCGACCTCGATGCTACAGAAGACCAGCTCGACTTCCCTGTAGTTTACGGTTCTGCCAAGAACGGCTGGATGGGCGAGGACTATAATCATCCAACAGACAATATCGATTATCTGCTCGATAAGATTATTGAGGTTATCCCAGCTCCTAAGCAGCTCGAGGGTACTCCTCAGCTCCTTATCACATCTCTCGATTACAGCTCTTATACAGGTCGTATCGCCGTAGGTCGTGTACACCGCGGTACATTGAAGGACGGCATGAACGTTACCATCTGCCACCGCGACGGAACCCAGGAGAAGACCAAGATCAAGGAGCTCCACACCTTCGAGGGTATGGGTCATAAGAAGACCGATCATGTAGATTCAGGCGATATCTGTGCCGTTGTCGGCTTGGAGAAGTTTGAGATTGGTGATACCATCTGCGACTTCGAGAATCCTGAGCCACTGCCTCCAATCGCTGTCGATGAGCCTACCATGAGTATGCTCTTCACCATCAACGATTCATCATTCTTCGGTAAGGAAGGCAAGTTCTGTACATCACGCCACATCCAGGAGCGCTTGAACAAGGAGCTCGAGAAGAACCTCGCTCTCCGCGTACAGCCTTACGAGGATTCTACCGATAAGTGGATTGTATCAGGCCGTGGTGTGCTCCATCTCTCTGTACTCATCGAGACCATGCGCCGCGAGGGCTATGAGCTCCAGGTAGGTCAGCCTCAGGTTATCTATAAGGAGATTGACGGTGTGAAGTGTGAGCCTGTAGAGGAGTTGACCATCAACGTACCAGAGGAGTTTGCTTCTAAGATGATTGATATGGTTACCCGTCGTAAGGGTGATATGACCTCTATGCTGAACATGGGCGAGCGTGTGGATATCGAGTTCGATATTCCTTCACGTGGTATCATCGGTCTTCGTACCAATGTGCTCACTGCTTCTCAGGGTGAGGCTATCATGGCTCACCGCTTCAAGGAGTATCAGCCATACAAGGGTGAGATTACCCGCCGTTCTAACGGTAGCATGATTGCGCTGGAGACTGGTACAGCCTATGCTTACGCTATCGATAAGCTGCAGGATCGTGGTAAGTTCTTCATCGACCCAGGTGAGGAGGTTTACGGTGGCGAGGTTGTTGGTGAGCATGTTCACGACAACGACCTGGTGGTTAACGTAACCAAGGCAAAGCAGTTGACCAACGTCCGTGCTTCTGGTTCTGACGACAAGGCCCGCGTGATTCCAAAGACCGTGATGAGCCTTGAGGAGTGCCTGGAGTACATCCGCGAGGATGAGTACGTAGAGGTAACTCCTAAGAGTATGCGTATGCGCAAGGTGATTCTCGATCACTTGGAGCGCAAGCGTAGTAATAAGGATTAAGCTATAGCTTATATATAAATGGATCCGTGAGAATTCCCCTCTAGCCGATTGCCTAGGCAGTCTGCTTGCAGGGGATTCTTTTTTTAATGTATGCGTATGTGGTTGTGGAAATTCTTTAGAAAGTTTTCTTTGCCCTGTTCTCTGGTATTGGGAGCCGTGGGCTATCTGATCTTCGCCAATGTTCCTTTCCTGGAACCTTTGGGCGATGCGGTGGGACCGAAGCTGGTGGATATGATGCCGGTGGTGCTCTTTGCCTTGCTCTATGTTACCTTCTGTAAGATTGAAATCAAGGAGATGAAACCGAAGGCTTGGCATTTCATCCTGCAGCTCATCCGAACCAGTCTGGCACTGATGATGGTGGTGCTTATCTTCGAATTCGGAGATAATTATGAAACCAAGCTGGTGCTCGAAGGTGCTTTCATCTGTTTTATCTGTCCTACGGCGGCTGCCGTGGCTGTGGTGACGGAGAAGTTAGGTGGAAGCATCGGTTCGCTGACTACCTATACGGTGATAGCCAATGTCTTTACGATGGTTATCATTCCTAGTCTTTTCCCGATGGTGGAGAAGGGGGCAGATGTTTCCTTTCTTTTTATGAGTGCGATGGTATTCAGAAACGTAACCACGGTACTGGTGGTACCTTTGCTCCTGGCTTTGCTGAGCCGCAAGTTTCTGCCTAAGTGGGTGGATAAGGTGAAGAGCGTGAAGGATCTGGGCTTCTATATGTGGTGCTTCAACCTTACTATCCTGATGGGCGAGACGGTTCGTAATATCCTCCATGCCGAGGTTTCGGGATGGATTCTTGCCTTGCTGCTCATCGTTCCGCTCTTTGTCTGTCTCATCCAGTTTGCCATCGGTAAGGCGGTGGGCAGACATTATGATGCGAGCATCAGTGCCGGTCAGGCCTTGGGACAGAAGAATACCGTTGTTGGTATCTGGCTCACCCTTACCTTCCTGAATCCGCTTGCAGCCGTAGCTCCGGGTGCCTATGTGATTTGGCAGAACCTGGTAAATGGCTGGCAGATATGGTATAAGGAGAAATACGGAAAACTGAAGTGGTAGATGTAAGAGAAAACAGAAATAATGGAAATATAAAAAAGCAGCTTGGAATTTCATAGGAGATTCCAAGCTGCTTTTTTAATATGAATGTATCTGATCTTTATTTACTTGTAGAAATAAAGATGCACTCGATGGTTACGTTGCCATCCATCCATTTGGCAGGAATGGTGAAGGTACCATCCTTGGCGATATCTGTCTTCTTGAGTGATTCTACCTGATCACCATGGGTGATGGTAAAGTCGCCATAGGTGAATCCTGGTGCAGGAACCATCTTCACCTTGAAGTCCTTGCCGTATGCCACCTTGTGGTTGTTAAGGGTAGTTCCATCAGCCGCGGTTACCATACCATTGCGGTTGGCCTCGGTTACAGATACAAACTCGCTGTGAGCCTTCTTCTTGGCTGCACCTTCACTCTTCAGCAAGGTGATGCGTGGAGCGTTGGTCAGGTGGATATTGATGTCATCGATATAGACCAGGGCATCCTCCTTCATCTCATGAGGAGACTCTGCGTGAGGAACCACTACCAGGCTATAGATATCCACACCTTCTGCACTCTTGATTGGGAAAACGGCATCAGCCCACTGGCCGGCTGGAACCGGAGTGCTGGATTTAATCCAGAACTGCTCTACTTCCTGCGACTGTCCGGCTCTGTCTCTTCTCTTTCCGAGACCTACCAGCATCACTCTGCCTTCCATCGGACGGTTGATCAGTACGTGAACTACTTTTCCGGATGGACCGAGTGCAATCGGCTTCTTCAGATCTATTCTTGCACCGAAGATGTTGGAAGCCAGGCGTGAACGCTGGAAGCCCAGCACCTTCTTGTTAGGATTGTTGGTGAGGTCAGGATTATCCACAACCTCGCAGTTGCCTGCCAGTTCTCCTGTGCGGAATGGGGAATGCTCCCATCTGTCGTAAACTCCCACGGATTTGTAATCCTGGGTGTCGAACTTAATTTCTTGTCCCATTGCAGCCAATGGTAACAAACACAATGCTATGAGTAATTTCTTCATGTTCGTAGTGTAGAGTCAAAGTTTAAAATACTTTAATGGAATGTAACAATGGGCAAGCCTTGCTGTCGTCGATGACAACCTTCAGGCCTTTCACCTGATAGCCTTTGCCGTAACTGTCTGATGTGCTGCCGTTCAACGGGATGATGCGCTTGTATCCGATGGTTGTGGTGGTGCACTTCTCAGCGATAGGTTTCCATGTCTTTCCGTCTTCAGAGATTTCGATATGGAACTTTCTTACTCGCTGACCCTTGCGGATGTACTCCATCATATCCACATAGCGAACGGTCTGTGGCTTGTCCCAGTTGAAGGTGATGGTAGCCTGCTTCACGCCGTCATCAGTAGCCCAATAGGTATTCTTGTTGTTATCTGTCAGGTTCTTGGCTGCATAGTTGCGGTTGGCACCAGCTTTTCGGGTGTTGCTTACAGTAACCTTTGCCTTCTGAGCCAGGTCCTTGCCCAGACGGGTGCGAATCATATTGCCCATATCCTTGAGCACGCGAACGTCGATCTCCGGCAACAGACCACTCTTGTCCGGAGGGCAGTTGAGAATCAAGGTTGCATTTCTACCTACAGTCTCCAGATACATCTGGAAGAGGCGCTCAACAGAGAGTGGCTTCTCGCCCTCGTGCCAGAACCATCCCTTGTCGGTGAACTTGGCATCGCTCTCTCCCGGGTCCCACTGCCAGCCATCCTCGGTACCATACATACCGTTGCTTTCTGGTGCATAGCCTCTTTCGTCGGTGAGCCAGTTGGTTTCGCCAGCCCATCCTGCCTCGTTGCCTATCCATCTTGCCTCAGCACCCACACCCCAGAGGATGATGTCTGGACAAACCTTGTGGATAGAGTCTCTGAGGTTAGGAATATCATAATATGTAGAACGATCTACGTTCACGGTCGTATTGCGTCCGCCGTAGTATCCGTCACCACCGTTGGCACCATCAAACCACATTTCAAACTGGTCTTTGCCATATTGTGCCAACTCCGCGCACTGGCGCAGGAAAACATCGTTTACATATTTCTCAGTACCGTAGTATTGGCTGTTTCTATCCCATGGAGAAACATAGAAGCCGTACTTCATTCCCAAGCTTCGTGCAGCCTTGGCAAAGTCGCGGGGAATGTTGGTAGTCTTGCCATTCTCATTGCCGGCATTGACGATGGAATGGTCAGTAGTAGATGTAGGCCAGAGGCAGAAACCGTCATGATGCTTGACTACGGCGATACCGCCCTTCATGCCAGCAGCCTTTACAGCCTTGAGCCATTGAGCCGGGTTTGGCTTCTTGGTTGGTGCAAAAAGGGTTACGTCTTCACTTCCGAGTCCCCATTCTCTGTTGGTATAGGTATTCATGCCATAATGGAAGAAGGCATAGAATTCAGTCTCCTGCCATTTCATCTGGCGATCACTTGGAACCGGGAACACAGCTGTTGGCTCGTTGTCTGGATTAGGCAACGACTGCTGCTTTACTTGGAAAACACTCTGGGAGTGGCCAGCCATGGCAGTCATGACGAAGGACACCCCTATAAAAACTTTTTTGATGTTCATGGTTGTTGTATTTAAATCGATACACTTTAATCTTACCATAATAATAGATGTATATAATAGTTATTGATGCTATTGGTGATTGTTACTAATGATTCATCTGCAAAGATAGGAGTTTTATAAATAGTAACAAAACTTTTCTGGTTAATTAAATATAAACGCCCGCAAATTTGCTTTGCGGGCGTTTGTATAGGGTTAGTCCTGTGTAGGATAAATCAAATTTTCTTCGGTGATGCAGTTGAGCACCTCTTCCAAATATTTTTTCGATTCATACTTTGCCATAGGCAGGTCGTGGAGCAGATAGTTACCGCAATCCTTGGCTGCCTGTCCTGGAATTTCTCCTTCGAAGTCGGCGATGAACTGGAAGGTGCGCTTCATCAGTTCTACGATGTCCTTGCTCTCCAGGTCGCCCTTGATGAGGAGGTAGTTGCCGGTGAGGCATCCCATTGGTCCCCAGTAGATGATGCGGTCTTTCCACTCCTCGTCGTTGCGCAGGTAGGTGGCTGCCAGGTGCTCGATGGTATGGATGGCACCGTTGTGGAGGCAAGGCTCCTGGTTAGGCACCTTCATGCGGATATCGAAGGTTGTGATGACTTCTCCGCCTACTTCGTCCTTGCGGCTTACGTAGATGCCGCGGAGCAACTTGTTATGATTGATAGTAAAACTTGGAATCTTATTCATATTACTTTGAACTTTGAATGTTGAACTTTGAACTTTATGATTACTTTTTACTTTGAACTTTGAATATTGAACTTTATAATAATCCGTATTGCATATCATAAAGTTCAAAGTTCAAAGCTCAATGTTACAGACTTTCGAGGAAAGCCTTGGTGACATTGAATGATCCTTCTGCCATTTTTGCCCAGAAGTCGAAGTACTGCTGTGCCTTGGTATCCTTCAGAGGTACATCGCTGATGATGCGGAAGGAGATGAAAGGAGTCTTGTAGATGTGGCAGGTCTGTGCGATGGAGCAGCTTTCCATATCCACAGCCATAGCGTGAGGGAAGTGCTCCAGGATAGATCGCATCTTCTCCTTGCTATCTACGAACCATTCTCCGCTTACAATCTGTCCGGCATGAATCTTGGGATGCTGGTTGTCTGGCTGTGCATTGATGGCAAGCGCCTTTTCTACATACTCCTTTGGGGTCTTGAAGAGGGCAGGCATACCGAGAATCTGTCCATACTCGCATTCGTCACCGCAGTAAGCATCGTGATATACACAGTCGGTAGCTACCACCACTTCTGTAACATTGAGGTTGATGTCAGCACCTCCAGCCACACCCGAAGAGATGACGAGGTCTGGGTGGTAATTATCAATCATTTCCACAGCTCCGATGGCGCTGTTCACCTTTCCGATGCCGCACTGCTGCATCACTACTTCATTCTCGCCGATTTTTCCGATGACGAAGTCCTTATGATTCTTTCGCTCAGTCTGCGATTCTGTCAATAATGTCTTGAGTTGCGTGAACTCCTTGTCCATCGCAACGATAATTCCTATTTTCATATCGATTTATTTCTATTCTGGGTGCAAAGTTACAAAATAAATCCCATAAAAAAACATTTCCCCACCTATATTTTATAATATGCTCTTGATTTTGCCACCTTTGATTTTCGGTCATCTTGCAGCGTGAGAATCCCTATAATGATAGGGGGAAAACCCTATTGCGTCTTTTCTTCGATAAAAAAAGTAAAAAGTTTCTTCTATTATTTTGTAGTGTCTTCATTTCTCATTATCTTTGCACCAAATTATAAACGTTTATAGAAAAAGATGAAATTATTGAAGAAGTATCTACTGGATATTCTGGTAGTGATTGTTTTTGCAGTGATCTCTTTCGTGTACTTCATGCCTGCCGACATGGACGGACGAATTCTGTTCCGACACGACTCGGCGGCGAGCAAGGGATTGGGACATGAGAAAGAGCTTTTCCAACAGCAGACTGGCGAGACAACCCGTTGGACCAACTCTGTGTTTGGTGGTATGCCAACCTATCAGATGTCGCCTTCGTACGGCAGTACCCAGGTGCTCAGCCAGGTAACGAAGGCTTATCATCTGTGGTTGCCTGATTATGTATGGTATGTGTTTGTCTATCTCCTGGGCTTTTATATCATGCTCCGTGCCTTCGATTTCCGACAATCGCTGGCGGCGCTGGGTTCCATCATCTGGGCATTCTCATCCTACTTCTTTATTATCATTGCAGCAGGTCATATCTGGAAGGTATGGGCTTTGGCCTATCTGCCTCCTATGATTGCGGGTGTGGTGCTGGCTTATCGGGGTAAGTATCTGAAAGGTCTGCTCCTCACCGCCATCTTCTCGGCTTTCGAGGTGAATGCCAACCACGTGCAGATGACCTATTATTATCTCTTCATCATCCTCTTCATGGTGATTGCCTTCCTGGTAGATGCCATCAAGAAGGGGGAACTCGCCCGCTTCGGCAAGGCGACTGCGGTATGTGTCGTGGGTGCCCTCATCGGTATCTCGCTCAACCTCTCCAACCTGTATCATACCTGGCAGTATGGTCAGGAAACCATGCGTGGAAAGAGCGAACTGGTGAAGAAGAATACTGCCAACCAGACCAGCAGTGGTTTGGATAGAGACTATATCACCCAGTGGAGCTATGGTATTGATGAAACCTGGACGCTTCTGATTCCTGATGCCAAGGGTGGTGCTTCCGTACCTCTCGCCCAGAATACGCAGGCGATGGAGAAGGCGGATCCTAACTTCGTGCAGATTTATCAGCAGCTCGGACAGTACTGGGGCAACCAGCCTGGTACGAGCGGTCCTGTATATGTAGGAGCATTCGTATGTATGCTCTTCATTCTCGGTTTGTTTATTGTCAAGGGTCCGATGAAGTGGGCATTGCTGGCTGCCACCATCCTGAGCATCCTGCTCTCCTGGGGTAGAAACTTCATGCCGTTCACCGATTTCTTCCTTGATTACATTCCGATGTATGCCAAGTTCCGAACGGTGGCTTCTATCCTCGTGATAGCCGAGTTCACCATTCCGTTGCTTGCCATGATGGCTTTGAAGAAAATCATTGATGAGCCGGAGATACTCACCAGTAAGATCAAACTGGTATATGCCAGCTTTGGTCTGACGGCAGGCTTCTGTCTGCTCTTTGCCCTGATGCCGGGTGTTTTCTTCCCTGATTTCATTTCCGTTCAGGAAACTCAGGCGTTGCAGCAGTTGCCGGCAGAATACCAGGGGCCGCTCATGAGCAATCTCATCGAGATTCGCAAGAGCATCTTTACTTCTGATTGCTGGCGCTCGTTCTGGATCATCGTCATCGGCTCAGCCTTCCTGCTGCTTTACAAGATGAAGAAGTTGGGTGCTGAGTATATGATTGCCGGCATCGCAGTGCTCTGTCTCGTAGATATGTGGATGGTGAACAAGCGTTATCTCTACGATGATATGTTCGTAGATAAGAACGTGCGCGATACTCCTCAGCAGATGACGGAGACCGATAAGATTATCTGCCGCGACAAGGCGCTCGATTACCGTGTGCTCAATCTCGCTTCCAATACCTTCAATGAGAACGAGACCTCTTATTACCACAAGAGCATCGGTGGTTATCATCCTGCCAAGCTCCGTCGCTATCAGGAGATGATTGATGCACATATCGCTCCTGAGATGCAGAAGACGATGAAGGCTGTGGCTGAGGCTGGTGGTGATATGACCAAGGTGAATGGCGACAGTATCTTCCCTGTATTGAACATGCTCAATACCAAATACTTCATCCTGCCTTTGCAGGGCGGTCAGACGGTTCCTGTACAGAATCCATACGCCTACGGCAATGCCTGGTTTGTGGATGAGGTGCAGTATGTCAACAATGCCAACGAGGAGATTGATGGCGTGGGTAAGGTCAACCTCCGCCATGTGGCGGTGGCTGATGCCAAGTTCAAGGAGCAGCTGGCTCAGAGCGTGAAGCAGGATGATACTTCGGTGGTGAAGATGATCCAGTATAAACCAAACAACCTCACCTACGAGGTGAAGTCGAGCAAGGGTGGCGTCATCGTCTTCTCTGAGATTTACTATCCTGGATGGACTGCTACCGTAGATGGTCAGCCTGTAGAACTGGGACGTGTGGATTATATCCTCCGTGCCATCAACGTGAAACCGGGCAACCACAAAGTGGTACTCGATTTCCATCCTCAGTCGCTCAAGAATACAGAGATGGTAGCTTATATCGGCTATGGTGTTCTGGTACTCCTTATTATAATAGGTATAGGAGTGGAAATCAAAAAGCGCAAGAAGACAGATGCTGTTTCGAACAGAAATTGATATTCCGAAGGCCGACTTCGAGATACAGCCGGCAGAGCAGATGCTCTTCGTGGGTAGTTGCTTTGCCGACAATCTGGGTCGCCGATTCGTGGAGAATCGCTTCCGTGCCACGGTGAATCCTTTCGGTGTAATGTATAATCCGGCAAGCATTCTCCATACGGTAGAGAAATGCGCCGAGGTGCATCCTCGTGTGGCAGTCTTTACGTTGGGTACGAACCACGTGTATATTCTGAAGGAAACGGGCGAGATTGTGGATAACTGCCAGAAGCGCCCCCAGCGCCTTTTCGAGGAAAGGAAACTGAGTGTAGAGGAATGTGCTGCGTATCTGCAAAAGGCGATTGATTTGCTGAAAGCTGAAAAGGTAATCATCACCGTAAGCCCCATCCGTTATGCCAAATACGGCTATCACGGAAGTCAGCTTTCGAAGGCTACGCTTCAGTTGGCTGCAGACCGCTTGGTGAAGGCGAATCCTGGTGTGTTGAGCTATTTTCCAGCTTACGAAATCATGAACGATGAACTTCGTGATTACCGATTCTACAAGGAAGATATGCTGCATCCGAGCGATCAGGCAGTAGAATATATCTGGGAGAAATTCCGGGAAACCTATTTCGGCAAGGCTGCCGAGCAGTTCCTGGAAGACTGGCGTCCCATCCGGGAAGCCCTCGGACACAAGCCCTTCAACCCCGATAGCGAGGAACATCAGAAGTTCATCGCCAGAACGGAAGAAAGGAAAAGATGGTTCGAGAAAAAGTATGGGTTAGTGACGGGCTGAAAGCCCAAAAGCATAATGTAGAACATTTAAAGTATTAAGACAATGACATATACTATTGAAAAGGTAACCACACTGATAGGTGCGCGTCGCTATGGAGACAATGATACCAACATCGGTTTTATCCTGACCGATAGTCGTTCTCTTTGTTTCCCGGAGGAAACTCTGTTTTTTGCACTCAAGTCTGAGCGCAATGATGGTCATAATTACATCCCTGAACTGTATCGCAGAGGTGTGAAAAACTTTGTGGTAACGGATGTCCCTAAGGGCTATGCTTCTGATTATCCGGAGGCTAACTTCCTGAAGGTGGTCAATACGCTGGAGGCTCTTCAGCGTCTAGCTGAACGCCATCGTGATGAATTCAATATCCCTATCGTGGGTATTACGGGTTCCAACGGCAAGACGATGGTCAAGGAGTGGCTCTATCAGCTGCTCTCGCCAAGCATGTTCGTTACCCGCAGCCCTCGCAGTTACAATTCCCAGATAGGTGTGCCATTGTCTGTCTGGCTGATGAACGAGCAGACCCAGGTAGGTGTCTTCGAGGCGGGTATCAGTCAGCCTGGCGAGATGCTTGCCCTCCGTGACATCATCCAGCCTACCATCGCCGTTCTTACCAATGTGGGTTCAGCCCATCAGGAGAACTTCTCTTCCCTGGAGGAGAAGTGCCGTGAGAAGCTCATCCTCTTCCATGATGCTGAAACCGTGGTTTATGATGGCGATGATGAGGTGATTACCAAAGTGGTGGCTGAATATCCTGATTATAAAGGCGAAAAACTCTTCTGGTCGCTCCAGAACCCTGAGGCTCCTTTCTATGTCAAGAAGATTGAGAAGCAGCAGAGCGTGAGCGTCATCACCTATATATATAAAGGTGTAGAGGATAGCTTCTCCATTCCTTTCATCGATGATGCTTCCATCCAGAATTCCATCGTCTGTGCTGCAGTCGCTTCCAAGATCGGACTCTCTGCCGAGGATATCGACAAGCGTATGGCACTGCTCGAACCGGTTGCGATGCGACTGGAGGTAAAGGTGGGGCAGCATGGTTGTACACTCATCAACGACAGTTACAACAGCGATATCAACTCACTCGACATCGCTCTCGACTTCATGAACCGCCGTCCTGATCATCGTGGCCGTCGCCATACTTTGATCTTGAGCGATATCTATCAGAGCGGTCAGACTCCTGAGGCTCTATATAAAGAGGTGAGCGATCTTGCCCGCAAGCGTGGCGTAGTGAAGTTCATCGGTATCGGTCCGGAACTCTGCAAACAGCATGATACGATTCAGATTTCAGAAAAGTTCTTCTTCCCGAATGTGGAGGAGTTTATCAATAGTGAGGTCTTTGCCTCCCTCCGTGATGAGGTCATCCTCCTGAAGGGTGCCCGCCAGTTTGGTTTCGATCAGCTTACCGAACTGCTGGTGCAGAAGGTGCATGAAACCACCCTCGAGGTCAACCTGAATGCGGTGGTTGCCAACCTCAACTACTACCGTGCCTTCATGAAGCCGGAAACCAAACTGGTCTGCATGATCAAGGCGGATGGCTATGGTGCCGGAGCGGTGGAGATAGCCAAGACCCTGCAGGATCATCGTGTAGATTATCTGGCTGTGGCTGTTGCCGATGAGGGTGTCACCCTTCGCAAGAACGGTATCACCAGCAACATCATGATCATGAACCCGGAAATGACAGCCTTCAAGACCATGTTCGATTACGACCTGGAGCCTGAGGTGTATTCTTTCCGATTGCTCGATGCACTCATCAAGGCTGCAGAGAAGGAGGGTGTCACCGGATTCCCTGTTCACATCAAACTCGATACCGGTATGCATCGCATGGGCTTCGATCCTGAAAACGATATGGAGGAGCTTATCGGTAAGCTGAAGCATCAGAATGCCATCATCCCTCGTTCCGTATTCTCTCACTTCGTGGGAAGCGATGACGATAGTTTCGATGATTTCTCAGCCCATCAGTTTGAACTCTTCGATAAGGGAAGCCGACAGTTGCAGGCTGCCTTCGACCATAAGATCCTGCGCCATATCTGCAATTCGGCAGGTATCGAGCACTTCCCGGAGCGCCAGTTGGATATGTGCCGTCTGGGTCTCGGACTCTATGGCATCAACTCCCGCAACAACAAGACCATCAACTGCGTGAGCACCCTGAAGACTACCATTCTCCAGATGCACAACGTGAAGGCGGGCGATAGTGTGGGCTACAGTCGCAAGACCATCCTCGATAAGGACAGTGTCATCGCTGCCATTCCTATCGGATATGCTGATGGCTTGAACCGCCGTCTCGGCAATCGCCATGCCTACTGTCTGGTCAACGGTCAGAAGGCAGATTATGTAGGCAACATCTGTATGGATGTGGCGATGATCGATGTCACCGGCATCAACTGCAAGGAAGGTGATAGCGTGGAAATCTTCGGCGAGCATCTTCCTGTTCAGGTGTTGAGTGATATTCTGGAGACAATTCCTTACGAAGTGCTGACCACCATCAGCAACCGAGTGAAGAGGGTTTATTACCAGGATTAAGCGTGAAAAGAAGCGTTGCTGGCGACAATAAATCGTGCAAAAACGTATAAAAAACGATAAATCCCATCCGAAAAGCTCGGATGGGATTCTTTTTTACGTAAATTTTTCCATTAAAACGTATTGAATATGAATAAAAAAGTGTATCTTTGCAACCAACAAATCATCTAAAAACAAGCAAGGGTGCACTTTTATGTGTATTTCTTTAACTATTTAACAATTCAAAAGTAATAATGGAACAAGTATTTAGCTATATTATTAGTCTGGGTGCGAGCGTGATGATGCCTATCATCTTCACGGTCATCGGACTGTGTATTGGCATGAAATTCGGAAAGGCTTTGAAGTCGGGACTCTTCGTAGGTGTGGGTTTCGTGGGACTGGGTGTGGTGACAGCTTTGCTGACTACCAACTTCAATGACCCGTTGAAGGCTATCTCCGACATCTATCACCTGCAGTTGAATGTGTTTGATATGGGATGGCCTGCAGCTGCTGCCGTAGCTTATAATACTGCGGTGGGTGCCTTGATTATCCCAATCTGCTTGGGTGTCAACTTCCTGATGTTGATTACCAAGACCACCCGTACGGTAAACATCGACCTCTGGAACTACTGGCATTTCGCATTCATCGGTGCCGTAGCTTACTTCGTGATGGGCGAGAGCTTGCTTTGGGGATACTTCGCAGCCATCGTCTGCTATATGATTACATTGGTATGTGCAGACCTGACCGCCGACAAGTTCCAGAAGTACTACGACTTGGATGGAATCTCTATTCCGCAGCCATTCTGCCAGAGTTTCATGCCATTTGCCATCGTCTTCAACAAGCTTCTGGATATGATTCCTGGTTTCTCTAAGCTCGATGTAGATGCAGAGGGATTGAAGAAGAAGTTTGGCGTACTTGGCGAACCATTGGTTCTCGGTGTCATCGTAGGTGCCCTGATTGGTTGGGCTGCTCAGTTGGATATCAAGAAGATTCTCTTCCTGGGTGTAACCATGGGAGCTGTGATGGAGTTGATTCCTCGTATCACCTCTCTCTTTATCGATGGTTTGAAGCCTATCTCTGAGAAGACACAGGAGTTGGTCAAGACCAAGTTCAACGGCAAGAAGGTACATATCGGTATGAGTCCTGCCTTGGTTATCGGTCATCCTACTACCTTGGTAGTATCAGTCATCTTGATTCCGGTTATCCTGGCAATCGCAGTATTCCTGCCTGGCAACCAGTTCTTGCCATTGGCATCATTGGCAGGAATGTTCTACCTCTTCCCATTGATTCTGCCATTTACCAAGGGTAATGTAGTGAAGACCCTTATCATCGGTTTGGTAGCCCTGATTATCGGTCTCTATTTCGTAACCGATATGGCACCTGACTTTACGATGGCAGCCAACCAGGTATATGCTGCCACAGGCGATAATGCCGCTCATATTCCTGACGGATTCGCAGGTGGTGCGCTCGATTTCGCTTCCTCTCTCTTCGGATGGGTCATCTATCGTGGTGTGAAGCTCTCTTACATCGGTATGGGTGTGCTCACCATCATCACCATCGCCCTGCTGGTTCTCAACCGCCAGCGCATCGTGAAAGAAGAAAAGGCAGCAGCCAAGAAATAAAACAAGAAAGTGAAGAACGAAGAATTTAAGTAATCATAAAGTTCAAAGTTCAAAATTCAAAGTTCAAAGTAAACGATTATGAAGAAATTAACATTAATATTAGCAGCAATGGTATTAACAGCAAGTCAGGCTTTTGGCCAGTGTGGAAAATGTGGTTATGAAGTGAAGGCAGAAAATGCCTACACTAACTACAACGTTCGTTATGCAAGCAATCCGATGGATGCAAAGCACTATACAACAGACCGTCTTCGCGGTGAATTCGCTATCGAGAAGGTGTTTGCTCCAGGCGAGGTAAACTGGACATACACCATGTTCGACCGCTTCCTCATCGGTGGTGCTGAGCCAACAACCGCTCCTCTGAAGCTGACTTCTATCGCTCCTCTCTATACAGACAAGCCAAACGATCAGAAGAATCTGCTCGACAACCGCGAGCTGGGTATCATCAACATCGGTGGCGAGGGTACTGTTACCGTTGACGGCAAGAAGTATACACTCGGTTTCCAGGAGGCTCTCTACGTAGGTCGTGGTGCCAAGAACATCGAGGTAAGCAGCAAGGATGCAGCTAAGCCAGCTAAGTTCTATATGAACAGCGCTTGTGCTCATCAGACATATCCTACCAAGAAGGTTACCCTGAAAGATGCCAACAACATCAAGGCTGGTAGCCTGAAGGAGAGCAACGACCGCGTAATCCACCAGTTGATTATCGACGGTGTAGCCGGTGTTCGTACCTGCCAGTTGCAGATGGGTGTTACTGAGTTGAAGGAGGGTTCTGTATGGAACACCATGCCAGCTCATACTCACCTCCGCCGTATGGAGACTTACCTTTATTATAATGTACCAGAGGGTCAGAAGATTCTCCACGTAATGGGTGAGCCACAGGAGACACGTCCTATCTGGTTGAACAACGAGCAGGCTGTGATTGCTCCAGAGTGGTCTATCCACTGTGCAGCAGGTACCAGCAACTATACCTTTATCTGGGGTATGGCAGGTGAGAATCTGATCTATAACGATATGCAGGTAGTGAAGATTCCTACGTTGGAATAATAAGATACATGATATGGCAACCTGGCTTATGATTAATATGAGCCAGGCTTTGCCGTCTAAATAGTAATCTAAAATAAAAATAAGTATAACGCTTAAAAACTTTTTGCAAAATGAGTCCTATTACAACAAGCAAAATGTCCAACTTCCGTTGGGTAATCTGTGCGCTGCTCTTCATTGCAACCACAGTCAATTACATGGACCGTCAGGTTCTCTCTTTAACATGGAAAGACTTTATTGCTCCAGAATTCCACTGGACAGATGATCACTATGGTACCATCACCGGTCTTTTCTCAATCTTCTATGCCATCGCCAACCTCTTCGCAGGTAAGTTCGTTGACTGGATGGGCACCAAGAAAGGTTATCTCATCGCTATCTTCGTATGGTCAACAGGTGCTGTGATGCACGCCGGTTGCGGTTGGGTAGCTATGCAGATGGAAGGATATGATTCTATCGAGGCGCTTCGCATGGTACAGGCAGGTAGTGATGCAGCCGTAGCGATTGCTACAATCAGTGTATGGCTGTTCCTCTCTTGCCGCTTGATTCTTGCTGTGGGTGAGGCTGGTAACTTCCCAGCAGCCATCAAGGTAACAGCAGAGTATTTCCCTAAGAAAGACCGTGCTTTCTCTACCGCTATCTTCAACAGTGGTGCTTCTGTAGGTGCTTTGGCAGCTCCAGCTACCATTCCATTGTTGGCTCGCAGCATGGGCTGGGAGTGGGCTTTCATCATCATCGGTGTGCTCGGTTATGTATGGATGGGCCTCTGGGTATGGCTCTATGACAAACCATCTGTGAGCAAGCATGTAAACAAGACTGAACTTACTTATATTGAGCAGGATGAGGACCTCGAAAAGGTTGAGGCTGAGAAAGAGACAGAAACTGCCGCTGAGGAGAAAACTATCGGCTTCCTGAAGTGCTTCAGCTACCGTCAGACCTGGTCATTCATCGTAGGTAAGTTGATGACTGATGGTGTTTGGTGGTTCTTCCTCTTCTGGGCACCTGCTTACTTCTCTGACCAGTATGGTTATTCTTCAGATTCAGGTATGGGTATCGCCCTCATCTTCACACTCTATGCTATTGTAACCGTATTGAGTATTGGTGGCGGTTACTTGCCAACATACTTTGTAGATAAGAAGGGTATGAATCCATATATCGGTAGAATGCGTGCAATGTTGATTTTCGCTTGCTTCCCATTGCTCGGTCTGATTGCCCAGCCTATGGGTGAGTACAGTGCATGGTGGCCAGCTATCATCATCGGTTTGCTCGGTGCGGGTCATCAGGCTTGGTCTGCCAATCTCTATTCTACCATCGGTGATATGTTCCCTAAGTCAACTGTGGCTACCATCACTGGTATTGGTGCTATGGCGGGTGGTATCGGTTCTTTCCTCATCAACAAGGGTTCTGGTATGCTCTTTACCTACGCAGAGGGTCAGGGTTCTGCCTTCACCTTCATGGGCTTCGATGGCAAGCCAGGTGCTTATATGATTGTATTCTGCATCTGCAGCGTGGCTTACCTCGTAGGCTGGTGTATCATGAAGGCATTGGTGCCTAAGTACAAGCCAATCGTCGTTGAGTAGTTGGTGATTGACGGTTGGTCGTGAACCGTTAAGAAGAAATGAGTACTAGTTCAATTGAAATTTAATGATAGAAGCGCAACAGACTATTTGCCTGTTGCGCTTTTTCTTTGTTTTTATAGGGCATTGGGTATTTTTTGCCCCTAAAATACGCAAGAATAAATAAATTGGTTTAAAATATTTGTGCGTATAATTTTTTTTTGTAACTTTGCACAAAACTTAGTATATTACTTAAACTTAAAAAATAATGAAGAAAGCAGTTGTGGTTATAGCTTTACTCAGCCAGGCTCTGGGCTTGACTTATGCCGACGATCAGACCGGGACAAGGGGTATCGGACAGTATCCGGGACGCCCGTCTCAGTTTACGGCTCCTCAAATGGTGAAGGATGATACCTATAGGAACATCGCCTTGAACCGTATGGTATATACTTCTTCGAATGCCGATTTCAATCTTACAGGTCATCTGGTAACAGATGGTATCATCACCAGCAAGGCTCCTTCCTTCCTGAGTGTAAGAACGAATGAAGGCGAGTTGTCCAACCGTGATAAGGAGAAGATGATTGATGGCAACACGGTCACCAGTCAGTATATCAAGGGCGAGAAGGCTTTTGCTGAGTTCAATTGGGAAGCCATGAAGGTAAACCTCAGAAACCTGAAGTTTACAGGTGAATTGGCTTACTATCAGGACAAGGCTACTCAGGGGTATGTGATTCGTGTGATGGGGTCACACAATGGTCAGAAATGGGAGGTGCTGGGAGAAGAGAAAGGCACCGGACTTCCTGGCGAGGCTACCAAACAGCAGGTAAGTTCCGACCCAAACAAGTTCCAGGATGTGGTGCGCCTGCCGCTCCGCAAGCTGAATGTTTCCATTCCTTTGAAGAAACCGGGCAACTACGAGCACGTACGCATCGAGTTTACTATGCCGGGTGCAGCGTGGTGGCGCGTCAAACTCATTGATAATACCACTTCATGGCGTCCTTCCATGCACTTCTCCAGTGTATGGAAGTCAGAATTGGCAAAGAATGCCCAGTGGCTCTATGTAGATTTGGGTACTGTGGCTGATTTCGATCAGGTGAATCTCTTCTGGGTCAACAAGGCTCGCCAGGGCAAGATTCAGGTTTCCAGTGATGCCAGAAACTGGAATGATATCGCTACCCTGGGTCAGCAGAAGCAGAAGGGCTTGACCGAGAAGGTGGCTTGCAAGGGGCATGGCAGATATGTGAGATTGCTGCTTACCCAGCCGGATGCTTCCGGTCGTTATGCCTTGTCAGAGATGCAGGTGATGGGTAAGGGTGGCTTGCGTGCCGAGGCAGCCAACACTTTGGCTTCTAAGAATGGCAAGCAGATGCTCAACCAGTGGCAGCTGCGCCGTGAGGGAAGTGATGCCTGGATCCAGGCTACCGTTCCTGGTACCGTGCTCACCAGTTATATGAATATCGGTGCGGTGCCTGATAACCGCTACGATGATAATATGCGACAGATTTCCGAGTCGTTCTTCAACTCTGATTTCTGGTATCGTACTACCATCAACCATCAGCCATCTGCCAACAGGAACCAGCATACCTATCTTAACTTCGATGGTATCAACTGGAAGGCGGATATCCTCCTGAATGGTGAGAAGATTGGCAGAATCGATGGTGCCTTTATCCGCTCTCGCATCGACGTGACCAAGAAGTTGAAGCCAGGTGCCAACAAGCTCGAGGTGCATGTCATTAAGAATGCCCACTTCGGCGTGGTGAAGCAGAAAAATCTCCAGAATACCGACCTTAATGGTGGTGAGTTGGGTGCTGATAACCCAACCTTCCACGCATCTATCGGCTGGGACTGGATTACCAATACCCCAGGTCGTGAAATCGGTATTTGGAATGATGTCTATCTCACCCACGATAACGGTGTGAGCGTTTCCGATCCGTTGGTAACATCTACTTTGAATCTGCCGGATACATTGGCAACCATGACTCCATCTGTCTTCCTGAAGAATGCAGATGCCGTGGCTAAGACCGTGAAGCTTTCCGGTTTTATCGGTAAGATCCAGTTTGAGCAGGAAGTTAGCCTGCAGCCAAACGAGAAGCGTGAGGTGGCTTTCGCTCCAGCTGATTATCCTCAGCTCAAGAACCAGCGCATGAATCTCTGGTGGCCTAACGGCTATGGTTCTCCTTATTTATATGATGCCGGTTTCAAGGTTTCTGACAAGGCTTCAGGTGAGGTAATCTCTGAGGTCAACTATAAGGCGGGTATCCGCCAGATGAGCTATGTCGACCTGGATACCCAGACCAAGATCTACATCAATGGCAAGCGATTGAATCCATTGGGTGGTAACTGGGGATTCTCTGAGACCAACCTCAACTACCGTGGACGTGAATACGATACTGCCGTTCGCTACCATAAGGAGATGAACTACAATATGATTCGCGACTGGGTAGGTCAGATTGGTGATGAGGAACTGTATGAGGCATGCGATAAGTATGGTATCATGATCTGGCAGGACTTCTGGTTGGCTAACCCATGGGACGGACCGGATCCTGATGACGACAAGATGTTCCTCGAGAACTCTGCCGATTACATCTCCCGCATCCGCAGCCATGCTTGTATCGGTATCTATTGCGGTAGAAACGAGGGCTTCCCTCCTGCATCCATCGACAAGGTGCTGAGAGAGCAGGTCAAGGATATCCATCCACAGTTGGGGTATATTCCTAGCTCAGCCGACCTCGGTGTCAGCGGTCATGGTCCTTACCAGATGAAGTCACCATCTTTCTACTTTGCTAACCAGAGCCATAAGCTGCATTCTGAGCGTGGTATGCCGAATGTGCCTACCTTCGAGTCTCTGAGCAGAATGATGGAACCGGAGCATCTGTGGCCACAGAGCGATGCTTGGGGACAGCATGATTATACATTGAAGGGCGCCCAGGGTGGTGAGTCTTTCAACAACATCATGGAGAAGCGATATGGCAAGCCTCAGAGTGCTGAGCAGTTTACCAAGTTGGCACAGTGGCTCAACTATGATGGCTACCGTGCGATGTACGAGTCTTCTCAGCAGGACCGTCTTGGTTTGCTCATCTGGATGAGTCATGCCTGCTGGCCAAGCATGGTATGGTGTACCTACGATTATTACTTCGAGCCAACTGCAGCATACTTTGGTGTGAAGAAGGCTTGCGAACCATTGCATATCCAGTACAACCCGGTGAAGAAGGTTGCCGAGGTGGTCAACTTTGCCGGTGGTGCCAAGAATGGCTTGGTTGCCAAGGCTCAGGTCTTTGATATGTACGGAAAGTTGATCAAGGAGGAGAGCAAGGAAGTGAATGTGGCGGAAGACCAGACCCTCGATGCTGTTAGCGTAAGCGAGCCGGATGAGGAGGTTTACTACATCAAGTTGACTCTGGAGCAGAACAACCAGGTGGTTTCAGACAACTTCTATGTGATGGGTAAGGAAGAGGACAATCTCCTGACACTCTCTAAGTTGCCAAAGGCAGATGTTGCAGTCAGCGGCAAGCGTTTCGTTCAGCAGGGCGAAGAGTGGGTTGGCGAGGTAGAGATCCGCAATACCGGCAATGTACCTGCCCTCTTGGTTCGCCTGAATCTGAAGGGTGGTGATGGTGAGCAGATTCTCCCTGTTATCTACAGCGATAACTATTTCAGTCTGATGCCGAACGAGTGCAAGACTATCAAGGTATCTTATCGTGATGAGGATGGCAGAGGTCAGGCTCCTTACGTAGAGATTACAGGTTTCAATAAGTAAAACTGAAAGTAAAATAAAAAAGCGCATCAGCGAGATTAACTTGCTGATGCGCTTTTTTATTTATTTGAGGAATCCCTGCTGCTTGAGGGCATCGAGGAATCCGATGCTCATGGCTTCGCAATCCTTCTTGGTATATCGGATATCGGTGAAAACCTGGGCTAATGTTTCTACGTTGTTGATGCGTACAAACTCCTGGTTCTCTTCCAGTGCTTCCTTCTCGGCATAGAAGTCATCAATCTTTTCTGGGGTATAATCCTCGAAATGCTCGTTGTGGATGATGCTGCGCAATGGCAGACGGTCGCTCAGGGCAGGCTGCTCATCCGGCCATCCGATGGTAAGGGTAGCCACTGGCATTACCAGCTTCGGCAACTTCAGGGTGTCGATGATCATTTTCGGCATATACACCGTGGTGCCCAGGAAGCAGGTTCCCAGACCCGCCTCTTCTGCCAGATTGGTAAAGGTCTGCGTGAAGAGCAAGGCATCGGTAGCCGCATTCATGAACGAGAGAATGTTGTCGTATCCCGGGGTTCCCTTGCGGTTTTCTGCCCAGAGGGTGGTGCGGCGGTAGTCGGCACAGATGGTGAGTACCACGGGAGCGCCTGTCACCATCGGCTGGTTGAAGTGGGCAGGAGCCAGAGCCTTCTTTCCCTCTTCGCTGCGGGTTACCACTACGCTGTAGAGCTGCAGGTTTCCCATGGTAGGAGTGCGCATCGCTTCTTCCAGCAATCTGTTCAAAAGTTCATCTGTTACCTCTCTGTCTGCATATTTGCGAATGGAGGTTCTTTTCTTGATTGATTCCATATCTTGTTTCTTTTTCTAATATCTTATGCAAAGATAATGAAAGTTTCCCAAAAAGAACACGGTTCTTTTACATTTTTTGCTTCATAATGAGCTTTTCGTGCGTTTTTTGATGAAATATCTGCTCAAACGTTTCATATTTTAGAAATATTGTTTTAATTTTGCAGCTAATTATTAAACGTTTAATATGGAATATACTGAAAATATGACCTTCGAAGAGGCGAGCCATGCCTTGATGAAAGATTTGAAGACCCGATTGGCTGACCTGCATGAGCATTTCGATGCGCAGAATGTCGATTGGAATAAGCTCCATCTGCCATTGGCGAAACTCGTTTCCGAAGAAACGCAGAAATCGCTCGTTAGTCCGGAAGTGGTAGAGGTTCGACCTAAGGAATTGGAGTGCGATGTGGTAAGATACCAGAACAATAAGGAGAAATGGGTGGCTTTGGTCGGATTGCTCAATGGGCATCCCTACGAGATATTCACCGGTTTGCAGGATGAGGATGAAGGCATCATGCTCCCCAAGTCTGTCACCAAGGGCAAGATCATCAAGACGGTGCTCCCGGAAGGACAGAAGCGATATGATTTCCAGTTTGTCAACAAGCGTGGCTACAAGATTACCGTCGAAGGATTGAGCGAGAAGTTCAATCCCGAGTATTGGAACTATGCCAAGCTCATATCCGGCGTTCTGCGCTATCGTATGCCGGTTGCCCACGTCATCAAGCTGGTCAATCAGCTTCAGCTCACCTCCGAAACCCTCAACACCTGGCGGGTAGGCGTGGAAAGAGCCTTGAAGAAGTACCTCTATGAAGAAAATGGAATAGATAACTTGGAAAACGGAATAGATTATAAGGTGACTGAAGATGAAATTGATGAGCAGTAAGATATACCTCAGGAATGTGCGTTTCCACGCTTTCCATGGCGTATTGCCGCAGGAAGGAATCGTTGGCAACGATTATCTTGTCAACCTGGTGCTGGATTATGACTTCTCTTCTGCCATGCAGACCGATGATCTTCAGGGAACCCTCAATTATGCCGAGGTCTATCAGAAGGTAAGAGAAGAAATGGCTGTGCCCAGCAAGCTCCTGGAGCATGTGGCAGGCAGAATCGCCCATAGACTCTTTTCCGATTTCCCGGAAATCCAGAGACTCCAACTCTCTATCACCAAGGTAAATCCTCCGATGGGTGCCGACAGCGACGGCGCAGGGGTAGAGGTTGTATTAACAAATGATAAAACTTATAGTTAGAATTAGGTTTTCTGATAATAAAGTAGTAATTTTGCAAAATCATCAGAAAGTATGTGTAAGAAAGTAACACTGATATGGGCTTTGATGTGCATGTTTGTAATGACATCGTTAGCTGCCAATAAGCGATTTACGCTGGTCATCGACCCTGGTCATGGTGGTCATGATGCCGGAGCACTCGGAGCCATATCCAAGGAAAAGAATATCAATCTTGCCGTTGCCTTGCGCTTCGGTAAGTATGTGGAGCAGAATCTCCCGGAGGTAAGAGTCATCTATACCCGCACGAAGGATGTCTTCATCCCGCTCAATGAGCGTGCGAATATCGCCAACCGTGCCAATGCCGATCTCTTTATCTCCGTGCATACCAATGCCTTGCCGGCAGGAAAGGTGGCTCGTGGCTTCGAGACCTATACCCTCGGTATGCACCGTGCCAAGGATAATCTCGATGTGGCGATGCGAGAAAACTCCGTCATCTCGATGGAAAAGGACTATCAGCAGAGATATCAGGGCTTCGATCCCCGCTCTTCTGAGAGCTATATCATCTTCGAGTTCATCCAGGGCAAGAACATGGAGCGCAGCGTAGAGCTGGCACGAATGATTCAGCGAAGTGTCTGCGATGGTGCCAACCGTCCCGACAAGGGCGTGCATCAGGCGGGATTCCTGGTCTTGAGAGAGACTTCCATGCCGGGCTGCCTCATTGAGTTGGGATTCATCACCACTCCTGATGAAGAGCGCCTGCTCAACGATGACAGCAGAGTGGATGATATCGCCCGTGGCATCTACGAGGCTTTCGCTAAATACAAGAATAAGTACGATAAATCGGTTTCCGTTCCTTATCGTGCCAAGGATTCCGAAGAAGTGAATCTACCGAAAATAGTTCCTGATCAGGAACCTGCGCCTAAGACTCGTGTCGTAACGAGGGGAAAGCAGCCGAAGCGTGAAGAGGCAACGCCTGAACAGCCAAAGCGGGAGGTGAAGAAGCAGGAGCCGAAGAAGGAGGTGAAGAAGCAGGAGCCGAAGAAGGATGTGAAGAAGCAGGAAACGAAGAAGGATGTGAAGAAGGCTGAGGTAGCCGATGCGCCGGTCTTCAAGCTTCAGATTTTCGTAGGTAGTAGAAACCTTCGCAAGGGCGATGCTCATTTCAAGGGCGAAACCGATTACGATAGTTTCCAGGAAGGCAATCTGGTGAAATACACCCTGGGTGCATCCACCAATTACAACGAAATCTATCGCCTGCGCAAGGAAAAGCTGGATAAGTTCCCGGAGGCTTTCATCATCGCCTTCAAGAACGGACAGAAATATGACGTGAACCAGGCTATCCGTGAGTTCAAGCAGAACCGCAACCGGTAGTTCATCCACTTCCCGGGCAACCGGTAGTGCCCTTTTCGGGCAGCCTGTGATTCGCTCTATATAAAATAGGTATAATAAAAAGAACAAAAATAGATAAATATGAAACTGACAAAGGAAATTAGGATAGCGTTGGTCGCTATTGTAGGTATCTTGGTGATGTATTTCGGAATCAACTTTCTGAAAGGCATCAACTTGTTCTCTACCAATAACACCTACTATATGACGTTTGATGACATCCAGGGGATGGGTGCTTCTACCCCTATCTATGCCGATGGCTACAAGGTGGGTACCGTGGATCAGCTGGATTTCGACTATTCAGGAAAGGGTCCCATCAAGGTCAAGGTGGATATCAATAAGGATCTGAGAATCCCTGCGGGTAGTACCGCAGAGATTTCTAAGGATATCATGGGCAATCTCCAGGTTAGTCTCCTGCTTGCCAACAATCCTCGTGAGCGTATCGAACCGGGCGGCATCATCCCTGGTACGGTAAATTCCGGTATGATGGGCAAGGCTGCCGAAATGATTCCGGTTGTTGAGAAGATGCTGCCTAAGCTGGATTCCATCCTCACCAGTGTGAATGCACTCCTGGCTGATCCTGCCCTGGCTGCTTCCCTCCACAATGTGGAGACCATCACCAGCAACCTCACCGTTTCCACCCGTGAGTTGAATACCCTGATGGCTGGATTGAACAAGCAGGTTCCGGGTATGATGAAGAAGGCGAATGGCGTTCTCGACAATACCAACCGACTCACCTCTAATCTGGCGAGCCTCGACGTGCAGGGCACACTCGACCGTGTGAATGCCACCCTCGATGGTGCACAGAAGTTCACCGAGCAGTTGAACAGCGGAAAGGGTAGCCTCGGTCTCCTCATGAACGATACCCGCCTCTATGAGAATCTGAACTCAACGATGTCGCATGCCGACTCTCTGGTCATCGATCTCAAGGCGCATCCAAAGCGCTATGTTCACTTCTCAATTTTTGGAAAGAAAGACAAGTAGAGACTCGGATATGCCGTTTTAAAGGCTTCTTTGAGGAAAATATCAAAATAAATTTTGTCTAAATAACAAAGGCAATGTTTCACGCCCCGGAATAGCTACAGAACTTGTTGTTTTTTAGCCATTTCGGGGTGTTTCAAAATTGTTTCACTGCCCCTAAAACGCAATTGTGGATAACTTTCTTAGTTGCTTGATTATGAGGTAGTTATCAGGGTAGTCTTAAAATATTATAAATAGCCCGATTTGCTACTTTGGGCTTTTTTTTGTAATTTTGCAGTCGATTTGCATCAGATGGTGCAATCTGATGTAGTGTTAAGGTAAAAAATCAATTAAAATAAGTAGTAAATAGTGTCAATGTTAGCAAGTCCAAAAGCGCTTTGGGACAATAGTCTTTTGCTTATAAAAGATAATGTGTCAGAGCAGCAATATAATACATGGTTTCGACCAATAGTCTTTGAGTCGTACAAGCCTTCGACCAAGACTTTGTTGGTTCAAGTTCCAAGTCCATTCGTATATGAGTACTTGGAACAGAACTATGTTGGCTTGTTGAGCAAGGTCCTGCATCGCAATTTCGGTGATGGCATCCGTCTCACTTATCGGGTGGTAACGGATAAGGAGCACAAGTTGACCCAGGATGTGGAAGCTGATCCGGCTGATATTGATGAGGCTGAGCGCAAGAGATTGGCACAGCAGCCACAGATACAGGATAACCCGGCAGAACCACAGCAGCTTGAAGACATTGACACCCAACTTGATCCGAAACTCACCTTCAATAATTATATGGAGGGTGACAGCAACAAGCTGCCACGTTCGGTGGGATTGTCTATCGCTGAGCATCCGAATACCACGCAGTTCAACCCGATGTTCATCTATGGTCCTTCTGGTAGCGGAAAGACTCACCTGGTGAATGCCATTGGTCTGAAAACCAAGCAGATGTATCCGCAGAAGCGTGTGCTCTATGTCAGTGCCCGCCTCTTCCAGACACAATATACCGATGCGGTGCTGCATAATGCGAGCAATGATTTCATCAATTTCTACCAGTCTATCGATGTGCTCATCGTGGATGATGTGCAGGATTGGGCAGGCAAGGCGAAGACCTTGAATACCTTCTTCCACATCTTCAATCACCTCTTCCGCAATGGAAAGCGTATCATTCTGGCGAGCGATCGCCCTCCGGTAGAACTCAAGGATATGCCAGACCGACTCATCACCCGTTTCTCTTGTGGACTGGTGGCGGAGTTGGAGAAGCCGAATGTGGAACTCTGCGTCGATATCGTGAGCAACAAGGTGCGCAAGGATGGACTGAAGATTCCGAAGGATGTGGTTTCCTTCATCGCACAGACCTGCAACGGCAGTGTGCGTGATCTCCAGGGTGCCATCAATGGTTTGCTGGCTTACAGTATCGTATATAACAGCAGCATCGATATCCGACTGGCTGAGCGTGTCATCAAGCGTGCCGTCAAGGTTGAGGAGAGCAACAAGGTGCTCACCCTTGATGAAATCGTGGAGGCGGTCTGCAATCATTACAAGGTAACGGTGGCTGCAGTCAACAGCAAGAGCCGCAAGCGTGAGTACGTGGAGGCGCGTCAGGTGGCGATGTTCATGGCTCAGAAACTCATCAAGATGCCTGCTTCCAGGGTGGGCAAACTCATTGGTAATCGCGATCATAGCACGGTTATCCACAGTTGCGCCAAGGTAGAGGAGCGGCTGAAGATTGATGCCGAGTTCTTCGATGAACTCTCTAGCATCGAGAATGGATTGAGAGTGAAGAGATAATTAACATAGATAAGCACGGAACCTTGGTATAGTGGTTCTCGTTTATATAAATGAAACAAAAGGAAGTCGGATAAGTTTGTATTTGTCTTGGCTTCCTTTTTCCGTTTTTCTTTCCTTCGAACTTTATGATTACCTTGTACATAAAGTATTTTGAGCCTTTTTTCGAAAGATTTTTGGGAAAAAGCGATTTTGTATCATTCTTTTTTATTATATTTGCAGTCGAAATAGATTTGAGCCTAAACTAAACTCAGATATAGTTATGGAACAGAACTTAAAAGTTATATTATATGCCGTAGGTGCGATGATTCTTGCACCTCATACCCTCCATGCCCAGTCAGAAAATATCAAAGGTCTGGATTCATTGCGCTTATACGGTTCGGTGAGCGTGGTGGAGCCTGAACTGCTGAAGAAGGGCGTACTCAATAATGCCCTTGATGCCTTGAATGGACAGACGGCTGGTGTAAACGTTACTACCAATGGTCTCGACCGTATTGCCATGCTCAACTCTGTGCGGGTTCGTGGTACCACTTCCATCATGGGCGGCAACGACCCATTGGTCATCATCGATGGTGTAACCTCGGATGTAGCAACGCTTGCTACGATCTATCCTGCTGATATCGAAAGCTTTACCGTGTTGAAGAATGCCAGTGAGACCGCTCTTTATGGTTCTCGTGGTGCTTCGGGCGTTATCCAGGTGAAGACCAAGAAGGGAACGGGTAAGGGATTTCAGATTTCTTACGAGGGCAACTATGGCATCGAGGCGATGTTCAAGAGTATGGAGATGCTGAATGCCGCTGAATACATAGCTGCTGCACAGAAGTTTGGGCTGGAATATAACAATAAGGGATTTGATACCAATTTCTCCAAAGCCATTACCCGAACCGGAAATGTGCAGAACCATTATCTCGCCTTCAGCGGTGGTACTCCGCAGAGCAACTATCGGGCTTCCTTTGGCTATATCGACCATAACACCATCATCCGGAGCAAGGGCTATCGCAACCTGGTGGCTAAGATTGATGTTACCCAGAAGGCGTTTGGTGATAGACTGACGGGTGATTTCGGCGTGTTCGGTTCATCCTATAAAAACAATGATATCTTCGACAGTCAGATGCTTTTCTATTCTGCCGATGCCATGAATCCTACCTATCCTTTTGATAGGCTGAATGGCAGTTGGGTGAAGAATGGAGCTGCTTCGCAGGTGAATCCTCCCGGTGCCCTGCTCGAAGAGCGCAGGGATACGAAGAACATGAACTTCAATGCCCATCTGAAACTGAACTATGATATTTGGAGCAACCTGAGCATTTCTGCCTTCGGGGCATACAGTTATACTTCCAACGAGAATAACCAGTTCTGTCCTACCTGGGTGTGGGCGCAGGGAAATCTCTATCGGGGGGAGTTCAAGAGCGAGGAATGGCTTGCCAATGTTTCCTTGAACTATCAGCGGGTGTGGGGCATTCACAGCCTTAAGGCGATGGCAGGTGCTGAGTATCAGAAGGATATCCGTACGGGATTCTGGACTTCTGCCAAGGGATTCTCAAACAATAATATGTATTACCACAATATCGGTGCTGCCGCTTCCCGACCTTTCGGCGGTACAGACAGCAACTATGAAGACCAGGCGCTGGCTTCCGTGATGGGCAACATCGACTATACCTTATATAATAAGTACTGTCTTTCGGTTTCCATGCGTGGCGACGGTTCTTCTTTGGTGGGCGACGACCATACCTGGGGGTTCTTCCCATCCGTTTCCTTATCCTGGGATATGAAGCAGGAAGAATGGCTTCGCCAGCTCAAGGCGATTACGATGCTCAAGTTGCGTACGGGTTATGGACGTTCGGGTAATCTGGGCGGCATCTCTGCCTATACCACCATGAACACAGTGAGACAGAACGGCATCGTTTCGGTGAACAGTTCGCCTGTGGTAACGATGGGTATGATTCGCAACAACAATCCCGACCTGAAGTGGGAGACGCGTGCCACCTGGAACTTGGGTGCCGACCTGGGTTTATGGAACAACCGTCTCGTGCTGACGGCGGAGTATTACTATTCCAAGACCACCGATATGCTCTATGCCTACGATGTGCCGGTGCCACCTTTCGCCTACGATAAGCTCTTGGCAAACATCGGTTCGATGAGCAACCAGGGATTGGAGGTGGGCTTCTCCATCACGCCTATACAGAAGAAGGATATGGAGTTGAACATCAATATGAATCTGGCTTGGCAGAAGAACAAGCTCCTCTCGCTCAGTGGCAAATATGATGGCATGCAGATGTCGGCGGCGGATATCACGGCGATGGGTGCCTTATCGGGTGCCGGTCAGCATGGCGGCTATAACAATGTGGTCTATCAGATAGTGGGACAGCCGCTGGGTGTCTTCTATCTACCTCATTGCAAGGGACTTGTAGAAGATGGTAACGGGCATTATCGCTATGATATCGAAGATTTAGATAAGAACGGAACCGTGGATTTGAGTGATGGCGGTGACAGATATATCGCCGGACAGGCAACGCCAAAGGTGACGCTTGGCTCAAACATCAGTTTCCGTTATCGCGACTGGTATCTTTCCTTGCAGATGAATGGTGCTTTTGGACATAAGATTTTCAATGGAACGGGGCTGGCATATACCAACATGTCGAGTTTCCCGGATTACAACGTGCTGAAGGGTGCCCCGGAGAAGAACATCGTTGACCAGAATGTATCCGATTATTGGCTGGAGAAAGGCGATTATCTTAACTTCGAGTATCTCACCCTGGGTTATGATATTCCTATCCGCAAGGGCGTGGTGCAGTCGCTCAGGGTGTCGGCAAGCGTGAACAATCTTTTCACTATCAGCAGTTATAGCGGACTGACGCCGATGATCAACAGTTATGTGGTGAACAGTACGATGGGTATCGACGACAAGCGCACCTATCCGCTTTACCGCACCTTCTCGTTGGGTTTGAGTGTTCAATTCTAAATGCAGAACTTTAAATGCGGAACTTTAAATGCAGAATTCTAAATGCAGAACATTAAATTCAGAATTTTAAATGCAGAAATATATGAAACGATATAGAATATACTTTTTCCTGATAGCAGCCTTGACAATGACATCGCTGACGATGACATCCTGTCTGGATGAGCATCCGAAGGACCAGCTCGAGGAGGAAGCCATTTATGGCTCTGCCTTGGATATTTATACCAACGCCGTGGCTTCACTCTATAATTATATCGGCGGCACCAACGAGAGTGAGGGTATTCAGGGTACCTGCCGTGGCATCTACGACTACAACACGCTGACTACCGACGAGGCGATGATTCCGATTCGTGGAGGCGACTGGTATGACGGCGGGTTGTGGAATGCCATGTACCGGCATGACTGGACGGCTGATGATGAGCCGCTTTATGATACCTGGAAGTATCTCTATAAGGTGATAGTTCTGGCAAACAAGTCGCTCGACATCATTGAAGCCAAGTCGTCTCTGCTCACAGCAAACCAGAAAGACCAGTTTCAGGCAGAGGTTCGTGCCTTAAGGGCATTGATGTATTACGAGGCGATGGATATGTTTGGCAGGATTCCGGTGATTCTGTCTTCGGGAGAAGCTGCCCTTTATGCGAATGCTGGGGGAGCTGATGCCACTCTTCCTTCTGTCACAGGAGCAGCTCTTCCTTCTCAAAGCGAGCGGAGCGAGGTGTTCCACTTCGTTTTCAGCGAGTTGCAGCAGGTGCTGCCTTATCTTCCCGATGAGCATAGCAACAAGGAGGGCAATTACTATGGCCGCATCACGCAGCCTGTGGTTAACTTTCTGCTGGCAAAATTGGCGCTGAATGCCGAGATCTACATGTTTGATGACTGGACCAAGGGGTATGCGAAGCGACCTAAGGGTAAGGATATCTATTTTATGGTGCAGACTGCCGATGGAGCTTCTCTGCTCAATGGCGGCAAGGCGAGTGCGAACCGCAGCAAGAAGTTGAATGCCTGGGAAACCTGCATTTACTATTGCGATAAACTTGCCGGGGAGGGGTATGACCTGGAGGCAGATGATGCCTTCAATTTCTCTACGCACAATGAGACATCGAAGGAGAACATCTTTACCATTCCAATGGATAAGAACATCTATACCAATCAGTTTCATTATCTTTTCCGCTCTTACCATTATACGCATGGTGGTGCCTTGGGATGGGGTAGTGAGAATGGTACCTGTGCTACGATTGCTACGATGAAGGCCAACCGTTATGGCGAAGCAGACGAGGACACCCGTTGCAAGATGAACTTTGTGGCAGGTGTAGTGAAGGTGGATGGCAAGGAACTGTTGATGGATAATGGCAAGCCTCTGGAGTATCAGCCTTTTGAGGTGGCTCAGAACCTGACTGGCAGCAAGTATATCAAGACGGCTGGAGCGAGAATGGCGAAATACGAGGTAGATAGAACTTCGTATATGGATGGCAAGCTGCAGAGCAACGACATCGTTCTTTTCCGTTATGCCGATGTGCTGCTGATGAAGGCGGAAGCCAAGGTTCGCCTGGGAGAGAATGGTGATGTGGAACTGAACAGGATCCGTGCCCGTGTAGGCATGCCGAATCGCAAGGCAACGCTTTCCAACATCCTGGAAGAGCGATTGCTGGAACTGGTATGGGAAGGTTGGCGCCGCCAGGACCTCATCCGTTTCGGCAAGTTTACCGCAGCTTATGATCTCCGCACCCCACTTCAGGGCGAGGAATCTGGCTATACCACCGTCTTCCCGATACCGCAGAAATGCATCGATTTGAATAAGAAACTGGAGCAGAATAAGGGGTATGAGAAGAAATTATAAAGAGCATAAGTAAACTCCATACACCCTTTCCGATCCAAGTTTCTTGTCTCCATACGCCCTGAAAGGGCAGAAGCTCCTAGCCCAGGGCATCCGCCCTGGGTAATTATGGATGCAAGCCTGCCGCCCTGTAAGGGCAAAAGCTTTCAAATTACAGCTGATAGAACTTGGTGAAAGCCTTCACGCAATATTCGTGATCCATCACGCTACCGGTTTCGCGGCAACTGTGCATGGCGAGAATGGCATTACCCATGTCCACGCCCTTCAATGGAATGGAAGAGGCGAGGATATTGCCCAAAGTGCTTCCGCCAGCCACATCACTGTGGTTCACGAAACGCTGACAAGGCACACCCGCTGCCTCACAGATATTCGCAAAGATGGCAGCAGATACCGCATCACTCGCATACTTCTGTGCCGCATTGAACTTGATGACCGGACCGCCCCCCAGCATCGGATGATTCGTTGGGTCAAACTTCTCGCTGTAGTTAGGATGCCAGGCATGCGCATTGTCCGCAGAAATCATGAAGGCACGCTCCACAGCCTGATAATACGCCTCCTCCGTTCCGCTCTGTGCAAGAGCGATGCGCTGCAGCATATAAGAAAGGAATGGGCTTCCGGCTCCCTGTTTGGTCTGCGACCCCGTCTCCTCATTGTCGAAAATCGCCAGCACCTGGGTAGAATCCTGGGCATCAGCCGCCGTCAGAGCCTCTACGCCCGCCCAGCACATCGACAAATCATCGAGTCTTCCCGAAGAGATAAACTCATCGTGTACACCGAAGGTGCAGGCAGGAGTGGCATCAGCCAGATAGAGATCGAAGTCGAGGATATCTTCTTTCTGGATATTCAGTTCGCTGGTAATCACGTTCATCAGCAGATTACCCTTTTCCAGTTCATTGTTGATGATGCCGAGGATAGGGAGCACATCCTTCTGCTTGCTCAACTTCACGCCATCGTTCACCTGTCGGTTGAAGTGGATAGCGAGATTGCTGATCTGCAGCAGAGGTCGCTGGATATGGAGCAGGAGCGTCTTCGGATGCATCGCATCCTCGCCCTTTACGATCACTCTACCCGCCAGAGTGAGTGGACGGTCGAACCAGGTTGACATAATCGGACCGCCATACACCTCGGTATTCAGTTTCACGATGCCGCCCTCACAAAGCATCTCAGCGTTAGGCTTGATGCGGAAGGTAGGGGAGTCGCAGTGCGCGCAGATCATGTGGAAGCCGGCATCAGCCAGTGTCTTCTTTCCGATTTGGAAAGCATAGATAGAAGAGTCGTTCTTGGTAACGAAGAACTTGTCACCAGCCACAACCTTGCCCAGCGGCTCCTGAGGGTTCAATCGTCTGAACCCCTTCTTCTCCAATTCCTCAGAGATATTCTTCACAGCCAGGAAGTTCACTGGCGAAGCGTCTAAAAAGGATAATAATCTTTTAATCATAGTCTATATCTTTATTTTGTTTCAATTATTTCTGCAAAGATAATGCAAAATTTTCATTTAATCTCATATTTCTACCTGTTTTTTCCATAATAGTTAAATATCTACAAGAATCCCCTATGATGTTTGGTGTTATGTTTTGAAAGCATTAATTTTGCACATCATAATTTTGGCAGATATACAGAATCATTTAAAACAAAGATAAATGGAAATAGTAATAGGAATCGTTATAGGTCTTGCCATCGGATTCTTCGTGGGCAAGCTGATGGAAGGAAAAAAGGCGGGAGAGGAGAAAATGCAGCTTATAGCGAAGGCTCAGGTGCTGCAGGCTAACATCGAACAGAGTAATCTGCATCATGCTTCTGAGGTGCAATCCTTGAAACAATCTCATGCTTCTGAGGTGCAATCCTTAAAAGCCCAGATGGAGAACGAACGACTGTTTGCCGAAAAGCTCCGTGCTGAAAGCGACCAGCAGTGGGCGCAGAAACTCGAAAGTCTGAAGCAGGAGATGCAGCGCATGACCATCGAACAGCAGAAGGCTGCTGCCGAACAGCTCGCTGCCAAGCAGTCGGCCCTCCAGGAAAACAACCGACTCCAGATGGATGAACTCCTGAAACCTATTAAGGAGCAGTTTGCCGATTTCAAGAAATCGGTAGAAGAAAGCAAGACCCAGAACGAGGTGAATAAGAAGGAACTGCAGAGTACCTTCGAGGCAACGATGAAACTCTTCCAGCAGGAACAGCAGCAGGCTGTAACAAGTCTGATGGAGCAGACCTCTAAGATCGGTTCCGATGCCGCCAACCTTACCAAGGCTTTGAAGGGGGATAGCAAGATGCAGGGCGGCTGGGGCGAGATGGTATTGGAAACCATCCTCGAAAACAGCGGTTTGCGAAAGGACGAGGAGTTCTTTATTCAGGAGAACACCAAGGATGAGAACGGCAAGAACTTCCGTCCCGATGTCATCGTCCGCTTCCCGGAAGGCAGGAGCGTGGTGATAGATAGCAAGGTATCTCTCACTGCCTATACCGATGCCTTGGCGGCAGAGACCGATGAGGAGCGAGAGAGGTTGATGAAGTCGCATGCCCTGAGTGTGCGCAAGCACATCGATGAACTTGCCGAGAAGGATTACTCCAAACTGGTGGATGATGCCATCGGCTTCGTCCTGATGTTCATCCCTAACGAAACGAGTTATATCGCAGCGATGAAGCAGCAGCCTGATTTGAGTCGCTATGCTTATCAGAAGAAGATTATCATCATATCTCCGAGCAATCTCCTGATGGCGTTGCAGCTGGCGTATAATCTCTGGCAGTATGACCGTCAGAACAAGAATGTGGAGAAAATCGTGAAGACGGCTGCTGATCTATATGATAAGGTAGCGACTTTCGAAGACACCTTCACGAGCATAGGTGATCTCCTCACTCGCCTCTCCGGTACCTATGATAAAGCGAAAAAGCAGCTTTATGATGGTACCGGCAATGTAATGAGAAGGGTAGAGAGCCTGAAGAATCTGGGAGTAACTCCCAAAAAGCAGATCAAGGCATTAGAGGAGTAATTTTAATAAGCGTTTTTATCCGGGCAGATAATACTCTTTGCTGTCAGGAAGATAATACGGATGTCAAGCCAGAACGACCAGTTCTCGATATACCAGATATCACGCTTGATGCGCTCCTCCATCTGCCAGAGCTCCTTCGTCTCACCACGGTAACCCGTTACCTGAGCCCAACCGGTAATACCAGGCTTCGAGAAGTGGCGAACCATATACTTATCAATCAAACTACCATAAACTTCAGTATGATACAACATGTGAGGTCTAGGACCCACAATACTCATATCGCCCTTCAATACATTGATAAATTGAGGGAACTCATCAATATTCGTCTTTCTCATGAAGTTGCCGAAAGCAAACTTTCTTGGGTCATTCTTCGTAGCCTGAGCCTTGTCTGAATCCTTGTTCACATGCATCGAACGGAACTTCAGACACATGAAGGTATCACCGTTCAGACCCGTTCGTGCCTGACGGAAGAAGATAGGACCCGGACTCTGAAGCTTGATAATCAGCGCGATGATTGGAATGAAAGGCAAGAAACAGAGGCAGATCACACCACTCACGGCAATATCGAAGGCACGCTTGAGAATACGGTTCGAGACGGAAGACAGCGGCTCAAGATGGTTTGTGTAAACCGTCTTACCCATAAAGTTATGGGAATCCAGATGCAGCTTATATTCGCCGAACAGACGAGGCAGATAATAGAAATGCACCACGTTCTTGTCACAGAAATGTATGATTTTCACAATCTGGTCCGATTCCTGATGCGACAAGCTGCAGAAAACCTCATCCAGACCATAACATGAACCGTTGATGGTATCGTTCATCTTGGACTCTAAAATTTTGTTAAGATCCTGCATGGTACCCAGTTTTTTCAGTTCCTGTGGCGCTCCGGCGATGACATCATCGGCATAATAACCTTTCACGATATAACCCGCAGAAGGGTCTTCGGTCATGGTAATGTACATTTCTCTTACGGCAGGATCGCTACCCACGAAGACCACGGTACGACAGTTTCTACCTTTGGCACGGTGATGTTTCAGAACCTTGAGCTCGATGATTCTACTGATGATCAGAGCAAGATAGAAAGGGATGCCGAAGTAGAATCCGAACGCAAATATTTCTCTATCATGACTGAAGAATTTCAGGAAGATCATGAAACAGACGGTAGTACAAAGCACCAGAAAGAGCGTACGCTTAAGTACTTGCTGGAAACCGATTCGTCTTATATGGATGATAGTGCTATAGTTGTATTCGCCGATGGCGAGAGCAACGTTTGCTATAAAGAATGTAATCTTTGTTTTCAGGTCTAGATACTCGGGTATATGAAGGAACTCGATGTTAATAAGGCCCAATAGCAAGTAATTGAGGATGATGAAGTCAGCGATGATCACCAGCCTTCTAATCAGTTCATTACCTTTGTATATATTTTTCTTCATAAGTTGTTGTATGTAAGTTATTTTTTTTATCTGTTTTTATTCTTAGAATATAGATTCTTGGTAGAATCGTTCGCAAAGATAGCAATAAAAACTGAATTCACCAAACTTTTTCCCATATTTTTTTCGTGAATAATCATATTATAATAAGGTGTTCCCAAATTAACGCAGATTTTTCTAATTCGCCTCCCAGTTCATGGTATTGTGAATTTGACATGCCTGACGAGAGAAAGGTGCATCATGCGCCGATACCAAGGCTGGGTGGACTGTCGTTTTTCCCCGTGATGCTGATTACCATGGGTGGTCTGGTGCTGGTTCTCGGCTCGGAGATTCTATGGAATCTCTGGGCCGGGATTGTTTTTTTTGTTAAAATCGTAGAAATGCTTGGTTGTTTGGGAGAATTGATGTATATTTGCAATTCATTAGATAGCGTTTGATTATGGCAAGAAAATTATATCCAATAGGAATTCAGACATTTGAGGAAATCCGCAAGTTGGACAACCTCTATATTGACAAGACGGAATACATCTATCGTATGACACATACCGATGGAAAGTATTTCTTCCTGAGCCGACCACGCCGTTTCGGCAAGTCGCTGCTGGTTTCTACTTTTCAGAGTTATTTCGAGGGCAAGAAGGAATTCTTCGAGGGGCTTGCCATCGAGAAGCTGGAGAAGGAGTGGAATACTTATCCCGTGCTGCACTTCAGCCTGGCTGGAGGCAAACACATGGAGAAGGAACAGCTGGATCAATACCTCTTATATATATTGAAGGAAAATGAGGATAGGTTTGGAGTGGATTGTGATTCTCCAGCCCCAAACGTTCGTTTGCTCAACTTGATAAGAACAGTTACTGCAAAGACTGGCAAGCAGGCGGTGGTGCTCATCGATGAATATGACGCTCCGCTGCTGGATGTGGCTCATGAGAAGGAAAAACTCGATGTTTTGCGCAATACGATGCGCAATTTCTACAGTCCCTTGAAAGATTGCGAGCCATTGCTCCGTTTCGTCTTCCTGACGGGCATCACGAAGTTCTCGCAGTTGAGCATCTTCAGCGAGCTGAACAATATCAAGAATGTGAGTATGGACGAGCCTTACGCCGGCATCTGCGGTATCACCAAGGAGGAAATGTTGACCCAGATGAGCGATGACATCGACGCTCTTGCCGAGCAGCTGGAACTGAGTAGGGAGGAAACCATCCAGGAGCTGAAAGACCATTATGATGGTTATCACTTCACTTGGCCATCGCCTGATGTCTTCAATCCTTACAGTCTGCTCAATTGCTTTGCCGATGGCAGAATGGATGATTACTGGTTCGGCTCGGGCACTCCTACCTATCTCATCAATATGATGAGAAAGTATGATTTTTTGCCTGCAGACCTTGGCGAGGCCATAGAGGTGGGCAAGAAGGACTTTGATGCCCCCACAGAAACGATGACCACCATCGTACCTTTGCTCTATCAGAGTGGATATGTCACCATCAAGGGATATGACAAGCCTACAAAATTGTACCTGTTGGCATTGCCTAACCAGGAGATAAGGGTGGGGCTATATGGAAGTCTCTTGCCTCATTATCTGACGGACAAGTCGGCGAAGGCTAACACGACCATCGCCAAGATGTCGGTATTGGTAAAGAAGGGGGATATGGATGCTGCCTTCTGCCTGCTGAACGACTTTCTGGAGACGGTGCCTTACTGCGACAATACCCACTACGAGGGACATTGGCAGCAGACGCTCTACATCATGTTTGCCCTGCTCACCAACTATGATTTCCTCGTGGAGCAGCATACGGCGAAGGGCAGAATCGATATCACGATGGAGACTGCTGATACCATCTACGTGATGGAGCTGAAGTTCAACAAGAGTGCCGAGGAGGCTCTCGCCCAGATAGAGGCAAAACACTATGCCGATGCTTTCAAGATGAGCGGCAAGAAGGTGGTGAAGATAGGCTTGAACTTCTCGGTGAAGGACGAGGTGAACTGCCTGGAATGGAAAATAGTATCTTGAATGAACATCCCCCATTCTTACTTTGATGTAAGGGTGGGGGATGCTTTTTTGTTCAAAATAGATTTCTATTCGTTCAGTTTTTGTTTTTTCTTGCGAAAATGTGAGGGAGATTCGATGTTTATTCGTATTTTTGTAGGCGAATACATAAAACAACATCAAAATATAAAAGTATGAAACTGAACGACATTCTTTCTGAAAATTTTCAGGCTGCAGAATGGGAAGCTAAAGGTTATCAGCTTCCTCATTATGATATTGCAGCAGTTGCCAAGAAGACTCACGATGAGCCTACTTGGGTTCACTTTGGCGCAGGAAACATCTTCCGTGCGTTTCCTGCCGCTATCCTCAACGATGCTCTCAACACCGGTAAGTACGACCGTGGCGTCATCGTGGCTGAAAGCTTCGACTACGAAATCATCGACAAGGCTTATCGCCCTTACCATAACCTCTCGCTTCTGGTGAGCCTCCAGTCTAACGGCACCATCGAGAAGAAGGTCATCGCTTCTATCACGGAGAGTCTGAAGGCTGACAAGCAGTTTGGTGAGGATTGGGCTCGCTTGGTTCAGATTTTCCAGGCACCGAGTCTGCAGATGGTTACCTTTACCATTACTGAGAAGGGTTATTCCTTCAATGATGCCGATTTGGCTCATGGTCTCGATGCAGTCTTCGCCATGGGTAAGCTTACCGCACTCCTCTACGAGAGATTCAAGGCGGGCAAGCTGCCGGTTACCCTTCAGTCAACTGATAACTGCTCTCACAATGGTGACCACGTGAAGGCGGGCGTGAAGGCGTATGCCGAGCGCTGGGTGAAGGATGGCATCGTGGAGGCTGATTTCCTGGATTATATCAACGATGACAAGAAGGTGACTTATCCTTGGTCTATGATCGACAAGATTACGCCTCGTCCTCATGAGAAGGTGCAGGCGATGCTGGCTGAGGATGGTTTCGAGGATAATGATACTATCATCACTGAGAAGCATACCTTTACCGCTCCTTTCGTGAATGCAGAGGAAGTGCAGTATCTCGTGTGCGAGGATACCTATACCAACGGCCGTCCGCCATTGGAGTTGGGCGGTGCGCTCTATACAACCCGCAAGACCGTGGATGAGGTGGAGACCATGAAGGTGACTACCTGTCTGAATCCGCTACATACGGCGATGTCTATCTATGGCTGCATGCTCGACTATACCCTGATTTCTGCCGAGATGGCAGATGAGGACCTGCGTGCCTTTATCCAGAAAATCGGTTATATCGAGGCAATGCCGGTGGTTACAGACCCAGGCGTATTGAACCCATACGAGTTTATCGGCACCGTGATCAACAAGCGTCTGCCTAATCCTTTCATGCCAGATGCTCCTCAGCGCATTGCTACCGATACCAGTCAGAAACTCTCTATCCGCTTCGGTGAGACCATCAAGAAGTATATCGACCGTGGTCTCGACAAGAATAATTTGATATTGATTCCGCTGGTGCTGGCAGGTTATGCCCGCTATCTCAAGGCATTGGATGATAACCTGAAGCCATTTGAGCCATCTTCCGACCCATTGCTGGCAGAACTCCAGACCATCGTGGCTCCGCTGGAGGTAGGCAAGGCGGATCAGGACTACTCTTGCCTGAAGAATCTCTATTCTCGCAAGGATGTATTCGGACTCGATCTCTACGAGGCTGGCTTCGGCGAGCAGATAGAAGGCATGGTGAAGGAACTCTTCGCCGGCAAGGGTGCCGTAAGACAGACATTGCACAAGTACGTTGCTGCAAGATAATTCATTTTTTTGATTTAACCAATACATTATATATAAAGATATATGGAAAGAACATGGCGCTGGTTTGGCAAGAAGGATAAGATTACGCTTGCCCAGCTGAAACAGATAGGTGTGGAGGGTATCGTGACTGCATTGCACGATGTTCCTCTGGGCGAGGTTTGGACACGCGAGAAGATTCACGAACTGAAGGAGTACATTGAGTCTTATGGTATGAAATGGAGCGTGGTGGAGTCGCTGCCGGTGGTGGAGACCCTGAAGTATGGCGGTCCTGACCGTGACCATCAGATTGAGGTGTATAAGGAGAGTCTGAGAAACCTGGGTGAGGAAGGCATCAAGTGCATCTGCTACAACTTCATGCCGGTTTTGGACTGGGCACGTACCGATTTGGCACACGAGAATCCTAACGGAGCCAACAACCTCTATATGAACTGGGGCGAGTTTGCCTACTTCGATATCTATATCCTGCAGCGTGAAGGCGCTCGTGAGGATTGGGCAGAGTTCTCCAAGGAGCACAAGTGGGGCAGAGACCTGGTGGCTGAGGCTGATGAAATCAAGAAGGCTTCTACACCTGAGCAGGATCATGCCCTGGTAGAGAATATCATCATCAAGACCCAGGGCTTCGTATCGGGTAACTTCAGCGAGGGCGATTCAGCTCCTGTCCAGAAGTTCCGCGACCTGTTGAAGCTTTATGATGGCATCGACAAGAAGAAGTTGCAGGAGAACATGAAGTACTGGCTGGAGGCTATCATGCCTATCTGCGATGAGTACGATATCAATATGTGTGTTCACCCGGATGATCCTCCTTATCCTGTATTCGGCTTGCCAAGAATCATCGGTCGTGCCGAGGATATCCAGTGGATGCTCGATGCTGTGCCAAACAAGCACAATGGTTTGACTTTCTGTGCAGGTTCATTCTCTGCCGGCGAGCACAACGACTGTGTGGCAATGGCTAAGCAGTTTGCTGACCGCACTCACTTTGTTCATCTGCGCTCTTGCTACATCTTCCCTAACGGCAACTTTACAGAGGCTTCTCACTTGGGTGGTCGTGGCCATCTCATTGAACTTTGCCGCATCTTCGAGAAGGCTGAGCAGGAAGGCAAGTGCAATTCCGGCCGTCGATTGCCAATGCGAGTAGACCACGGTATGACCTTCACTGATGAGCCAGGTGGCGTATTCGATGAGAGCAATCATGGTCACAATGCCGGTTACACTCTCCTCGGCCGTATGTTTGCCATGGGTCAGATTCAGGGTGTCATCGCAACAGTAGATGATGAACTGGGCATTGAGTATAAGCAGCCGGGATTCTATGATTAGTTGATAGCTTATAGTTTATAATTTATAGTTATAGGCTATTAAGTGATTTGAAATTCAGGTTAGATAAAATACGAAAAAGGCTAGCGTTTCTGATAAGCGCTAGCTTTTTTTATGCTGATTTTATGGTTACTGGCTAAATATACTGCTCATTTTAGCCAATAATGCTTAAAAATAGGTGTTATTGGCTGAAAATTATATAAGAAATAGCCAATAATTGCTTTTTTCTTGCTATTTTTGCAAATGGTTAGAAATTAAAGCAGGAGAATAAGAAATGAAGAATAATATCATAGGCAGAAAGAGTGAACAGGATACCTTGGCACGTATATACGAGTCAAGGCAGTCGGAATTTGTGGCAGTATGCGGACGCCGCAGAGTGGGGAAAACGTTTCTTGTGCGCGAATATTTTGAGCAGGAAATGGTGTTTCAGACATCAGGATTGGCGGGCGGAAACACACAGGAGCAGTTGAAAAACTTCTTTTATACGCTTCGACGTTATGATAGGAATGTAACCTCTGTTCCCCACGACTGGCTCGATGCTTTCGAGATGCTTATCTCTTATCTCGACTCTTTGAACGGGATAGAACGTAAGGTGATTTTTCTTGATGAACTGCCTTGGATGGATACTGCAGGCTCTAATTTTATCTCTGCCCTGGAGCATTTCTGGAATGGATGGGCCTCTGCACGTCGCGACATCGTTCTCATTGTCTGCGGCTCTGCCACTTCCTGGATGATGGATAAACTTATCAATAACCATGGCGGACTTTATGGTCGTCTTACTCATCGTCTTTTCCTGCAGCCTTTTTCTCTTGGGGAGTCGGAAGCTTTTCTGAATACTAAGGGGATGATGTTGTCCAGATATGAACTGGCTGAACTTTATATGATATTGGGAGGAATCCCATATTACCTGAATCTTTTGGACGAGCGGTTAAGTTTGGCTCAGAATATAGACCGTCTGCTGTTCAATCCCAATGGGCAGTTGTACAATGAGTTTACGATTCTCTATCGCTCTCTGTTTAAGGATTCTGAGGCATACGTCAAAGTGGTAGAATGCCTGAACGAGCGTGGTTATGGTATGATGCGCTCGGAAATAGCCGATGCCACAGGAATGAAGTCGGGCAAATCGTTGACCACGATTCTCGACAATCTGGAATCTTGCGGTTTCATCAGAAAGTATGTCAATTATGGCTGTTCTACCCGAAAGTCTCTCTATCAGTTGGTAGATTTCTTCACCTTGTTCTATTTCCGTTTTCTGCGCGATAGCTCTTTTCGTAATCTTCTGTATTGGAGCAAATTGCAGCGCACGCCCCGTTTTTATGCCTGGGCTGGAGTCTCTTTCGAGATATTGGCGATGAATCATATCGACCAGGTGAAGCAGCGGTTGGGAATTTCTGGTGTGGCTACCCAGTTGTATTCCTGGCGAAGCAAGAGTGATGCCGGAGCGGCGGAGCGGGCAGCCCAGATAGACATGGTGATAGAGCGTGGTGACAATACCATCAATCTTTGTGAAATGAAGTTTTCGGAAAGTGACTTTGCCATCAATAAGGATTACGAGAAGATTCTGAGAAACAAGATTGTCCGCTTTAGGGAGGAAACAAAGACCCGAAAGTCGATACAGCTGACGTTTATCAGCAGTTATGGTCTTCAGCGGAATATGTATTCGGGCATAGCCCAGAATGAAGTGGTGCTCAATGATTTGTTTTGAGCTCCACTTCCTCCACATATTTCACTAATGAATCCTTGCCGTTGAGCAGGTAGTAATCCACTCTAACCACGTGGTTGATGTCAGCATTACCCTTCACCTTCACGTGGCGGGTCTTGCTGAATATCATCGTATCACGACGGGAAGGGTAGGAGACGAGCTGGATCATGTCCTTGGTGGAACCACTGCCTATGTAGTAGATGCCCACACTATCCTTGCCGGCCTTGATTGCCGCCATCTTCGCCATCTTCTTGGCGTGGATAGCTGATGTATCTATCGGATAAAACTCACTGGCGGCTACCGTGTCGCCGTCGTGCTGATCGGGTGCAAACTTGCAGCTTGTACTGGTTGTTGTGATAAAGGATGTGGCAGCCAGAGCTGCCACAAAACATAAAATTTTCTTCATTATTATTTTGAATTAATCGATTACATTTGTACAATCACCTCGTGCTTGCCTGCTGAGCAAGGGATGATGGTGCCATCGATGACCTTTCCATCTACGGTAATCTGCTTCACGCCTTTCTCCCTGCCTTCAGGATTCTTCACGATGATGTGGTATTCGCCGCCACGGAACTTGCGGGTTACCTCGTATTCATGGGCGGTGCTTGGCAGACATGGGTCGATGTTCAATCCCTCGTAATCCGGTTTGATGCCGAGGATGAACTCCGACACGGTGTACCACATCCAGGCGGCTGTACCGGTTAACCAGGAGTTCTTGCCCTCGCCTGGCTTGGCGGCATCCTTGCCGGCTACCATCTGGCAGTTGACGTATGGCTCCACCTTGTGCAGGGTCTGGTATTTCTCCTCTACATAGCTTGGCAGAATCTTGGTATAATGGTTCCAGGCATCATTGCCACGTCCGGCAACGGTTTCGCCGATGATGACCCAAGGGTTGTTGTGGCAGAAGATGCCGGCATTCTCCTTGTAACCTTCCGGATAGGATGAAATCTCGCCCATCTCTACATGATAGGTGGTGTAGGCTGGGTTGTTCAGCACCATTCCGTGCTCGCATTCCAGGCGCTCCTTGGCGCTATCCAGAGCCTTGGCGCAGAGGCCTTCTTCCTGTCCGATGCCAGCCATGGTACACCAGCCCTGACTCTCGATGAAGATCTTGCCTTCCTCGTTCTCGTTGCTGCCTATCTTGTTGCCGAAGAAATCGTAGGCACGCAAGAACCATTCACCGTCCCATCCATGCTGCTTCACGGCTTCGCTCATCGCATCTACCGCCTGCTGCATGCGCTGTGCTTCTACCAGATAATCTTCCTCGGCAAGTCCGGCTATCTCTCCTTCGCGGCAGTTGGATGCCTCCTTGGCAAGCTGCTTGCAGAGGGCGATGTAATCCTTGCCGGTAACAACAAACAGTCCGGCAATCATCAGGCTCTCAGCCTTGCTGCCTTCGCCCTTGTTTTCGGTGGTCTGGAAGCTCTCGTTCGGATCCCAGGAGAAGCAGTTCAGGTTCAGACAGTCGTTCCAGTCGGCTCTGCCGATGAGTGGAAGCTTATGCGGACCCAGGTTGTTGATGACGTGGTTCATCGAAATCTTCAGATGTTCAAAGAGACTCACCTCGCTGCCTGGCTGGTTATCGAATGGTACCTGCTCGGAGAGGATGGAGAAATCTCCCGTCTCCTTGATGTAGGCTACGGTTCCGAAGATGAGCCAGCAAGGGTCGTCGTTGAAACCGCCACCTATGTCGTTGTTGCCTCGCTTGGTGAGCGGCTGATACTGGTGATAGCAGCCGCCGTCTGGGAACTGGGTACTGGCGATGTCGATGATGCGCTGGCGGGCACGGGTAGGTATCTGATGAACGAAGCCTACGAGGTCCTGGTTGGAATCACGGAAGCCCATGCCTCTGCCGATGCCGCACTCGAAGAAGCTTGCAGAACGCGACATGCAGAAGGTTATCATACACTGATACTGGTTCCAGATGTTCACCATGCGGTCGAGCTTGTCATTTCCGCTCTTCACGGTGAAGATATTCAGCAGATCATCCCAGTATCGGTTGAGTTCGGCGAAGGCTGCATCCACCTTTTCGGTGGTATCGAACTTCTGGATGAGCTGATGTGCCTTCTCCTTGTTGATGACCTTCTTGGCAGAGAACTTCTTATCCTGTTCGTTTTCTACGTATCCCAGGAGGAAGATGAGGTCGCGGCTTTCGCCCGGCTTCAGGGTTACCTCTATATAATGTGATGCGATAGGGCTCCAGCCATGGGCAAAACTATTGCGTGGCTTGCCTTCGAGTACAGCTTCCGGCTCGGCAAACTCGTTGTAGAGTCCAATGAAGCTTTCACGGTCGGTATCGTAGCCCTGAATCTCGGTATTCACGGTGTAGAAAGCGTAGTGGTTGCGGCGCTCGCGATATTCGGTCTTGTGATAGAGGGTAGATCCTTCTATCTCCACTTCGCCTGTAGAGAAGTTACGCTGGAAGTTCTCCATATCGGTAGCGGCATTCCAGAGGCACCATTCCGCAAAGGAGAACACCTTGAGGGTCTTTACTTCCGCAGTCTGATTCTTCAGCGTCATCTTCTGGACTTCAGCCCAGGTGTGGAGTGGAACGAAGAAGAGAACGCTTGCCTCTACGCCATTCTTGCTGCCCGTGATGCGGGTATAGTTCATGCCGTGGCGGCACTCATAGCTGTCGAGTGGCGTCTTGCATGGTTTCCAGCCTGGATTCCAGACGGTATCGCCATCCTTGATGTAGAAGTAGCGACCACCGTTGTCCATAGGTACCCCGTTGTAGCGATAGCGGGTGAGACGACGGAACTTGGCATCCTTATAGAAAGAATACCCACCTGCTGTGTTGGAGATAAGCGAGAAGAAATCCTCGTTACCCAAATAGTTGATCCAAGGCCATGGGGTCTTTGGGTCAGTAATCACGTATTCGCGATTGGCGTCATCAAAATGACCATATTTTTTTTCTGCCATTGTTTTTTTAATGTTTATTTCTAGGTAAAATATATTATTTTCGTGCAAAGATAGTAAAAAGTTTCAGTTTCGGGGTTAGAAAACAGTTTTTTTTTGTATTTTTGCAATGAAAAGTTTGATGATTATCATCATTCTATTAACATTTTATACAGTTGGCTTATGAAAAGAAACATTTTATCACTTTTGGTAGCCCTCTTTGCAACCTTGCAGGTAGCGGCTCAGACATACGACAACTTGTGGAAGCAAGCTGAAATCAATGCTCAGAAGGACCAGCCTAAGAGCGAAATCGCGGTGATGAAGAAAATCATCGCCAAGGCTTCGGCTGCCAAGGATTATGGCCAGTTGCTGGCGGCTGAGATGCGGCAGGCGATACTCTGGAGAGAGATTTCGCCCGACTCGCTGACGCCCCATGTGAAGCGGATGGAAGCCGAGGTGCTGAAGGTGAAGGACCCGGCGTTGAAGGCCGTGAGATATGCTGTGCTGGGCAAGGTGTATCGTGATAGTCCTTACGGGATAGAGGTGGATGAGGTTGCCTTGGACCCAAGTGATGATGTTTCTTTGGATCAAAGTGCTTCTTCTTCTCTGAGCCAGCGGGATGTGAACGAAAAGAAGAGCTGCGAGTTCTTCAAGAAAGCCCTGGAGCAGCCTGAACTCCTTGCCAAGCATACTTCCACTGAGTATGTTCCATTGACGCTGAAGGGCGTGGATGGCAGTTCCTTTAACAACGATCTGCTGCATCTCATCGGATTCGAGGCAGACAGCAAGGAGGCGTATCATCTGCTGTACACCTATTATAATAAGGTGGGAAATAGGGGTGCGGCTTGTCTCTGTGCCTATAAGCTCATCGAGAAATACCGCCAGGACGACGTGAGAGAGGTGAAGAAATCGAAGTATCTGCAGACCATCGACTCGCTCATCCAGGTTTATCAGGATATTCCGGAGGCAGGCGAACTTGCCGTGGAGCATTTCCGCTTCATGGAAGGTGCTACCGATGCCAAACCGCTGGATAAGCTCAACTATATCAACTATGCGCTGAGCCGCTGGGGAGGATGGTCGAGAATGAACGAACTGAGAAATGCACAGAAGCGACTCACCGAACCGATGTTCCGGGTGAAGGATATGCCATTGGTGCTTCGTCCTTCAGAAAGGAAGTGGGTGCATCTGAACGTGCGCAATCTCCAGAACCTGAAGGTCAGCATTTCCCGCCTCAACATCACGGCAGATAATGAGTATGATGTTCAGAATGAGGCTACCTATAAGATGCTTCTGAAAAAGACTACGAAGCTGCATCAGAAGGATTTCAGCAGGAACTACTATGGTCGTCCGAATTACGAAGAGGTGAAGGATTCCATCGAAATCGGTGGCAATCTGCCGCTGGGTGCCTATCTGATGGAGGTGACTTCGGATAATACCGGCATCGCTCCGCAGCGACAGCTCTTCTATGTCAGCAATCTGGCGGTGATGATCCAGCAGTTGCCGGATGATAAACATCGCTATGTGGTGGTGAATGCTACAGACGGACAGCCTATTGCTGGGGCGAAGATAGAACTCTATGAAAAGGATTATGATTTCAAGACGAAGAAGGACAAACGAACGGTACATGCCCGCTTGACAACCGATGAGAACGGAGAGGCTTACTTCAAGAATGTGGATGGAGAGGTATTGGTTTCTACCAACAATGACAAGTTTACGCCAGCCAAGTACATCTATCTCAGCCGTGACCGCTATTATGAGAAGAAGGATAATGAGACTGAATATCAGGTTTATACCGACCGTGCTATCTACCGTCCGGGACAGAAGGTGCATGTCACAGCCATTTCCTACATCGTGAAGAAGGGCTTGGATGCCAATGTGCCAGGCAAGAGCAAGGAACTGAAGTTTATCCTGAGAGATGCCAACTTGAAGCAGGTGGCTGAGCAGAAGGCTACGACCGACGAGTATGGCACGGCTTCGGTGGATTTCGAATTGCCTCAGGGCGGACAGACTGGTATGTATCATGTAGCCGTGGATGACCGAGCTAACCGCTTCTTCCGTGTGGAGGAGTACAAGCGTCCAACCTTCGAGATTACCTTCCCGAAGGTGAACGAGAAATATAGCTGGGGCGATACCGTGGTGGTGAAGGCTTCGGCAAAGACCTATGCCGGTGTGCCGGTGCAGGGTGCCAAGGTGGAGTATCAGGTGACTCGCAGAAACCAACTCTGGTGGTGGGGCGCAGGCTCTGCCGGACAGTTGGTGAAGACTGACAGTTGCGTGACTCGTGAGGACGGAACCTTCGACGTAGAGATTCCGCTGGAGGCTTCCTTGTCAGGAAAAGACGAGGCTGATATGAGCGATTTCATGCGCATCGCCCGTTTCTTCAACTTCGAGGTCTCAGCCATCGTTACCGACATCAGCGGCGAAAGCCACGAGGGTGTGATGAGTCTGCCTCTGGGCACCAAGCCAACCATCCTCACGGTGAATCTTCCTAAGCGTATCGAAACAGACAGTCTGAAGACGGTGACCTTCGCTTACCGCAATGCCAGTGGAATGCCGATTTCGAGCAGGTTAAAATATCGAATTGATAAGGGCGAATGGAAGGATGCCGAGGCGAATGTACCGGTTTCTATCAAGGAATATGCTTCCTCTGCCTCTTCTTCCCTTGTTTGGAAATCTGGCGTTCATCAGCTGGAGGCAATCTGCGGACAGGATACCCTGCAGCAGAAGTTCACGCTCTTCAGTATGAAGGATACCCATCCGGTGGAGCCAACTACCGAATGGTATTATCAGACGGCGAAGACTTTCCCTCGTGATGGCAAGCCTGTCTATATCCAGGTGGGCTCTTCGGAGAACGGAGCGCACATCGTATATTCCATCATCGCCGGCAACAAACTGCTGGAGAAGGGCGCCTGGGAGTTGGGCGACAGTATCGTGACTCTGCCTTTCACCTACAAGGAGGAATATGCGTCGGGCATCGTACTGAACTATAGTTTCGTGAAGCAAGGTAAGTGCTATACCCGAATGATGAGCATCGCCCGTCCTTTGCCTGAGAAGAAACTGAACATTGCCTGGAATACCTTCCGCAACCGTCTGACCCCTGGACAGAAGGAGGAGTGGACGCTGAAGATTACCACCCCTGATGGCAAGCCAGCCAAGGCGCAGCTGATGAGCGTACTCTATGACAAGTCACTCGACCAGATAGCCCCGCATTCCTGGAATCTCTCCCTGGGCTTCTATCAGAGTTTGCCAAACTGCTACTGGAAGCACAACCTCAGTTTCCGTTCATTTTACTTGAATGGCGTTTATCCTACCAAGTATTATGACGAGAAGGGACTGGATGTGGATAAGTTTGATGGCAAATTCTTTAGCTATTATGCTTATATGCAAGCGGTGGAACTGTGCAAGCTGGAACGTTCTTCTGGCGGAACCGTTGAGTCTGTTCGTATACAGAAAGACGAGCTGGTTCAGGAAGAAGGGAGAGGCATCAGGATTCGCGGCTCTAAAATGACCCGTGTCGGAGCGGCTGCTCCATCTGCCAACAAGGTTTTTGATGTAGTAGAGGAGATGCCGCAGTTTGCCGGTGGTTCTAGCTCAGATGCAGGACAGTTCCTCGACAAGGTGCAGGTGCGCGAGAACCTGAACGAGACCGCCTTCTTCTATCCTGCCTTGGAGAGCGACAACAATGGCAACGTAGCCATCAGATTTACCCTGCCGGAGAGCGTGACTACCTGGAAGTTCATGGGCTTGGCTCATGACAAGGAGATGCGCAACGGTTTGCTGGTGGATGAGGCTGTGGCTCAGAAGACCGTGATGGTGCAGCCTAACATGCCTCGCTTCCTGCGTGAGGGCGATAAGGCAACTATCGTGGTGAAACTCTTCAATACTTCCGACAAGAAGGTGAGCGGCAACGCCCGTATGCAGATTCTCGACCCGGAGAACAACAAGGTGGTTTGGCAGAAGACGCAGAACTACAGCATCGATGCCGAGGGCTCTGCTACCATCTCCTTTGATGTCCAGGGACTGAAAGAAGGCGTATATATTAATAAGGTGGTGGCTGCCGGTAATGGCTACAGCGATGGTGAACAGCACTATCTGCCGGTTTTGAGCAACCGTGAACTCGTGGTGAACACCCTGCCTATCACCCTGCATCAGAAGGGTGAGCAGAACTTCGACCTGAGCAAACTCTTCCTGAACAAGGAGGGCAAGCAGGCGAAGGGCGCTGAAGATGCCAAGGTAACCATCGAGTACACCAACAATCCTAGTTGGCTGATGGTGAAGGCGCTGCCAGCTATCAGTAATCCGGATGAGGAGAACGCCATCTCGCTGATGTCTGCCATCTATGCCAATACCATCACCACCCATATCCAGAAGACTCTCTCTTTGGATAATCATTCTCAGAAGAATCTCTCTCAGGAGAGCATCCGTCTGCAGAATCAGGTGGAGAAGCTGAAGAAGTTGCAGAACCCTAACGGTTCCTTCTCCTGGTGGAAGGGCATGAAGGGCAGCCGGTATATGACAACGTCGGTAGCCGAAATGATGGTTCGTCTGAATGCCGTTGCCGGTGTTCAGAAATCCACCGCCAAGATGCTGACTTCCGCCATCAATTATCTCTCCTGGCAGACTGCCCAGGAAGTGAGAGAAATGAAGAAGCAGGAGGAGAAAAAGCACAAGGTGAATCCTAGCGAGATGGCTTTGCATTATCTCTATATTGTCGCAATGGATGGGACTTGTGTGAAACTCAAAGCTCCTGCTTTAAATGACATGGATTATCTCCTCGGAAAACTGAAGAAGATGACGGGTTCGTTGACCATCTATGGCAAGGCGAAGGCTGCTGTGATACTCGCCCTAAACTACGATTACAAGACGGCTGCCGACTACTTGAAGAGCATGGAGGAATATTCCGTCTATCGTGAGGATATGGGCAGATATTATGATACTCGCAAGGCGTACTATAGTTGGAGAAACTATAAGACTCCAACGGAGGTGGCTGCCATCGAGGCTCTGCAGGCTTTGGATGCTCAGTCTATAGCTGCTATTTCATCAGCATCGTCTGCTATTAGCAAACAGCAGACCATCGAGGAGATGCAGCGCTGGCTCCTGATGTCGAAGCGTACCCAGGTTTGGGATACGCCAGTGAACACCGTGGATGCCGTCTATGCCTTTATGAAGGGTAATGAGAGCAACTGGAACAGAAAGGCTGAGAATGCCGTGCTGAAACTGGATGGCAAGCTGTTGCCAATGCCGCAGGATTCTACTACGCTGGGTTATGTCAGGACTGAAAAGGCGGGTAAGGCATCTACCCTGAGCATCAGCAAGAAGAGCGATTATACCAGTTGGGGTGCCGTGTATGCAGAGTTCAAGCAGCCTATCAGCGAAATCGCTTCTGCCGAATCGGGCATCAAGGTGCGCCGTGTCATCGTTCCTGCTGAATCGCAGGGCAGGGGCAAGGCGCAGGTGGGAGAGAAGGTGAAGGTAACACTCATCATCACTGCCGACCGTGACTACGATTTCGTGAAGATTGTGGACAAGCGGGCAGCCTGTCTGGAGCCTGTCAATCAGCTGAGCGGTTACCAGTGGGGTATGGAATGTTATGTTTCTCCTAAGGATAATACAACAAATTTCTATTTTGATCGTTTATCTAAAGGTAAGCATTTCGTAGAAATGGAATATTATGTCGACCGTAAGGGCGACTACCAGTCGGGATCCTGCACGGCAGAGTGTACCTACAGTCCGGAGTTTGGTGGTCGTACGGAGGCATATAAGATGACAGTTAATAATTAATATAAGGATTGATAATTACGAATAGAATAGTATGAAACGAATGAATATATTGATGCTTTCATCGCTGTTGGCGGTGTCTGCGTCGGCACAGAAAATAAGTACTCAGAGCGAGATCGTGGATTGTGGACAGGTAGTATTCCGCAAGCCGGTGACCGCTGAGTTCCTGATGAAGAATGAGGGCAGCAAACCGCTGATCATCCATCAGGTGTATAAGAGTTGCGGATGTACAGAAGTGGTGTATCCGAAGAACAGTGTGGCTCCTGGCGACAGCTTCTTGGTCAAGGCGGTGTATGATGCGAAGCAGATGGGCACTTTCCACAAGCAGATATGCCTCTATAGCAATGCATCGGAGGAACCTTTTATCCTCTCTATGCGTGGTAGGGTAGTGAGCAATGTGGTAGATTTCGCAGGTCCATATAATGAACTGCTTGGCGAACTGAAGTCGGATGTCCAGGAGGTGGAGTTTGATGACGTGAACCGTGGCGACCGTCCGGTACAGCGCATCCATATCTTCAATCCTACAGAGGAGATGATGGAACCTGTGGTCATGCATCTTCCTAACTATCTCCAGGCGACGGTTTCGCCATCCAGGGTGGCTCCTCACCGTTCCGCAGAGATTACCTTCGTGCTGGATTCGAAGAAGCTGCGTGATTTCGGCTTGAATCAGACTTCTGTTTATCTGGGTGAGCGTCCTGGCGACAAGATTGCTCCAGAGAAGGAAATCGTGGTTTCTGCCGTTCTCCTGCCAAGTTTCGACAAGTTGACTGCCGAGCAGAAGGAACAGGCGCCGAAGGTGGAACTCTCTACCACCGATCTGAATCTGGGAAGCTTCAACGGCAAGAAGAAGCGCAAGGGTGAAATCCTGGTTACCAATAGGGGTAAGTCGGTTTTGGATATCCGAAGCATGCAGATGTTTACCATGGGCTTGCAGGTACAGTTGAAGAAGAGCAAGATTCAGCCGGGAGAGACCGTGAAGATGAAGGTGACAGCCGTGGCTGCCGATCTGAAGAAGTCGCGTGCCAAGCATCCTCGTATTCTCATGATTACCAATGATCCGGAGAATGCCAAAGTTGTAATTAGAATAAATGTAAAGTAATGCAGATAGAAATAGATAATGGTAGTGGTTTCTGCTTCGGCGTAACCACTGCCATCAAGAAAGCTGAAGAAGAGTTGGAAAAGGGCAGTACACTCTACTGCCTGGGTGATATCGTGCATAATGGTATGGAGGTGGAGCGCCTGCATGAGGCAGGGCTGATCACCATCGACCATGAGGAGATGAAGGAGCTTCACGGTGTGAAGGTGCTGCTTCGTGCCCATGGTGAACCCCCTGAGACTTATGCGCTGGCAGAGAAGAACAATATTGAGATTATTGATGCTACCTGTCCGGTAGTTCTCCAGTTGCAGCGCCGCATCAAGAAGCAGTATGTGAGCAATCCGGAGGCGCAGATTGTCATCTTCGGAAAGAAGGGACATGCTGAGGTGTTGGGTTTGGTAGGACAGACCGAGAGTCATGCCCTCGTGGTAGAGAAGTTTGAGGATGTAGAGCATCTGAAGGAAGTAGGTAAGTTGGATTTCAACCGTGATATCTATCTCTATTCCCAGACCACCAAGAGTCTGGATGAGTTCCATCGCATCATCGAGTATTGCCAGGAGCATATCGTAGAGGGCGCAACCTTCAAGAGCTTTGATACCATCTGCCGCCAGGTGGCTAACAGAATGCCAAACATCGCCTCCTTCGCCAGCAAGCATGATGTCATCCTCTTTGTCAGTGGCAGAAAGAGCAGCAATGGAAAGGTGCTTTTCAAGGAGTGCAAGAGTGTGAATCCTAACAGCTATCAGATAGAGAGTGCCGAGGAAATCAATATGGATTGGTTGAAGGGCGTGAATACCGTTGGCATCTGCGGTGCTACCAGTACTCCTAAATGGCTGATGGAAGAATGCAAGGAGAAAATCATCAAGGATACCTTATCATAAACATAAAACAGGTAATCTGATGATTCATCTCATCAAATAAAAACAGGTGATAAATCTTCTCACGAGGACTTATCACCTTCAAAAAACAGTAATTAACTCAAAATTTATAATCTATATCATTACTACCTTGTCATTATGTCTGCAAAGATAAATAAAACGACGTTTTTTTGCAAAGCCAATTCTTTAAAATGGCAGTATTTTTATATAAAACTGAAATTTTAATATATTTTTGCAATCGTCTTTGGGCATTCTACGACAAAGTAGCTTTTTGTTACTTTTCTGCGGCTTTTTGATACTGTTTCATCAACCATTCCTTCTGTTCCGGAATTGTCATCTCACTGTTGTCGAGTGTGATGGCATCATCAGCCTTGCGCAAAGGAGAGGTCTCACGATGGGTGTCAATGTAGTCACGCTCCTCTACGTTCTTCAGGATTGCCTCGAAGTCGGCAGGCATTCCTTTCTCCTTGAGTTCATCGAAACGGCGCTGTGCTCTTACCTGAGAGCTTGCCGTAACGAAGATCTTCAGTTCTGCGTTAGGGAAAACGGTGGTACCGATGTCACGGCCATCCATTACGATGCCCTTGTCTTCGCCCATCTTCTGCTGCTGGGCTACCAATGCCTCTCTTACGAATGGGATGGCTGCCACAGGACTTACGTGATTGGAAACCTCCAGCGAGCGGATCTCCTTTTCTACCAACTCACCGTTGAGGTAGCAGTCTGGGCGACCGGTTTCGGCGTTGAACTTGAAAGAAATGTGGATGTTGGACATCTCAGTCTCTAACTCTGCTACCTTTACCTTGCCATCCTCATCGAAGAGCTGGTGGCGCAGGGCGTAGAGCGTAACTGAGCGATACATGGCACCTGTATCTACATACACATATCCGATTTCCTTGGCAAGATCCTTTGCCATGGTACTCTTTCCACAAGAAGAGTAACCGTCAATTGCTATTGTAATCTTCTTCATGTCTTTAAATCTGAAAAGTTTATCTGTTCTATAAATCTGTATTCTATAATCCGTATTCTATAATCTGTAGTCGATATTCAGCAGCAGACTATTGCTGCTGACATGGTATTTGCCGTAGGCGATGTTGAGATGGAAGCGCTCCAGATTGATACCGCCACCCAACGACCATCCGGCTCCATGGCTGCTGGTTTCATCTTCTCCGTTTACGATTTTCATCTCATCGTGGCGCCGGAAATTGTAGCCGGCTCCCACCCAGAGGCTTTCGCCCAACAGCAGATCGGCACCTAATACCGCATGGTTTCTGAGTCCCTTATCCCAATGATTCAGATTCACCAAGGTGGCTGAAACGCGGAAGGGAGTATTGATGAAGTGCTTGCTGACACCCACCTGCAGGTCGATCGGCATCTTCTCGTATTCTTCATCATAAGCCTTGAGCTGTCCACCTAGGTTTCTGGCTACTGCGGAAACCGACCACTCTTCTTCCGAATCGTAGTAGTTGAGTCCCAGATCCACTCCCATGGCGATGGAGTTGTAATCACCGATATACGAGGTGATGAATTTGGCGGTGATACCACCCACGAGGCGTTCGCTGAGCAGGTAGGAGAATGTACCCGCCAGACAGATATCCTTAGCCGAGAATTCACCCATCTGGATGTTGTTCTCATCGGTCTGCTTCATCTTGCCATAATCCACATACTGCGCCGATACCGCCCACGAAGCCTTCTCTCCGGCGATGCGGTTGAATGAAGCTGATGCCATATTCACCCCCTTCATATAGTTCATGTAGTTGAAGTTGAGGGTACGGTCGTTCACCGACGCCAGCAGGGCTGGGTTATGGAAAGCAAGTGCCGCATCATCTTCTATCAAGGTGATGTTATCGCCTCCCAAGGCGGCTGCATGGGCACTGACGGGGAGTCGGAGGAAGTTATACCCCGTCTGACTCTCTTGAGCCCCCATTTTTGTCGCGAAAAGCGTCAATATAATGGAAAAAACAACTTTTTTCATTTAAAATATCTAATTCTTTGGCAAAGATACGGCTTTTTTGAGAAATAAGACGTAAATTTGCAATGTTTTCGTAGAAAATAACGAAAGAGAATGTAAAATATTGCAGTTTGGACCCCAAAAACGGGTGAACAAGTCTGCAAATAGTAGATAATAGATATTGTGGAAATAAAGAAATCAGATCGTGCACAGTTGGAGGACAAGCGGGTAACCTTTTTCCTGCTGGGACTCCTTATTGCCTTTACGCTTCTTTTTGTAGGATTGCAATATTCCAGAAATCCGCAGGGAGATGATGACTGGGCAGAGAACTTTGAAGATCTTTCGCAAGATATGGAAATGTCAACTCCGCCCGACCAGAAAGATATGGTGAGTGCGGAGGCTATGGCGAAGGCACCTGCCTCGCAGGCTATCACCCAGGAGGTGAAACCTACCGAGCAGCAAATGGTCAAGAAGACTCCGGAAAAGATCAGCACTACTACCAGCGAGCTGGTAATCGGTGATGGTTCGGGTGTAGTTGAAGGGGCTGACGTCAAGGAGGCGGCTCCTGAGACAGCGGTGGATCCGGCAGATACACAGGCTGAGGCTCCTATCAAGTTTACCGTGGTGCAGAAGATTCCGGAGTTTCCGGGAGGCTGGTCGGCATTTATGCAATGGCTCACCAAGAACCTGAAGTATCCGCAGGTGGCGCAGAACAACAAGGTACAGGGCACGGTGGTGGTAACCTTCATCGTGAACAAGGATGGAAGCATCGCCAATACCAAGGTAAGTACCTCGGTGGATGCTGCCCTTGATGCTGAAGCGCTCCGCGTGATGAAAATGATGCCCAAATGGAAACCGGGTATGGACAAGAACAAGGTGTGCCGTACCATGATTGCCGTTCCGGTGGTATTCCAGTTATAAAAGATAATATAACTGAATACTCAATTTCAAGACAGATTATAAATCAGATATTATAAATTAGAAATATGATAGATATGAAGACATCAGAAGAATTATTGGTAATGGTGAATGATTTCCTGGCAAATCTCCCATACAATCGTAAACCATTGTCGCTTTACGAACCGGTGAAGTACGTACTCTCTTTAGGTGGAAAGCGTATTCGCCCTGTTTTAATGCTCTTGGGATACAATCTCTTCAAGAATGATCCTGAGAAGATTCTGATGAATGCGATAGCTCTTGAGACTTATCACAACTATACGCTCTTGCACGACGACCTGATGGATAATGCAGACCTCCGTCGTGGTCATGAGACTGTACACAAGAAGTGGGATGCCAATACGGCTATCCTCTCCGGTGACAGTATGTTGGTGTTGGCTTACGAGAGAATGGCACAGTGCGACGATCAGCATCTTGCCAAGGTGATGAAGCTCTTTACTACTACAGCCCTTGAGATTGGAGAGGGACAGCAGTATGATATGGAGTTTGAGAACCGCAATGATGTGAAGGAAGAGGAATATATCGAGATGATTCGCCTCAAGACCAGTGTACTTCTGGCTTGTGCCCTGAAGATTGGTGCCATCCTGGCTGATGCTTCTGCTGAGGATGCTGACAATCTCTATAAGTTTGGCGAGCAGATCGGCTTGGCTTTCCAGCTGCAGGATGATTTCCTCGATGTATATGGTGATTCCAAGGTGTTCGGTAAGGCTATTGGTGGTGATATCACTTCCAACAAGAAGACTTTCATGCTCATCAATGCCTTCAACCATGCCAACGATGCCCAGCGTGCTGAACTCCAGAAATGGGTGGATGCCAAGGAATTCGACCGCAATGAGAAGGTGGCTGCTGTTACCCGTCTCTATAACGAGATCGGTATCGACAAGATGGCACAGGATAAGATTGCCTATTACTTCGAGCAGAGCAAGAAGTATCTCGATGCTGTGAATGTGCCTGCTGATCGCAAGGAAGAATTGGCGAAGTATGCACAGAAAATGATGAAGCGCCAGTATTAATCATCAAGTTTAAAGTTCAAAGCTCAAAGTTCAAAGTAAAGAAGTTCAATGTTCAAAGTAATAGATACGCATACTCATCTCGATGCAGAAGAGTTTGATGAGGATAGAGCGGAAGCTTTCGCCCGAGCCCAGGAAGCGGGGGTAGGCAAGGTGTTCTTGCCTGCCATCGACGTGAAGACCACGCACGCTGTCCTAGCATTGAGTCGGGAATATCCGGGCTACGCCTATCCTATGATTGGCTTGCATCCCGAAGAGGTGAAGGCAGACTGGAAGGATCAGCTGGCTGAACTCAGGAAGATGCAGATTTCTGATTTCATAGCCATTGGCGAAATCGGACTCGATTATTACTGGAGTCGTGAGTTCGAGCAGGAGCAGTTGGAGGCATTCGAGGAACAGGTGAAATGGTCGGTAGAAACCCGACTTCCCCTGATGATTCATTGCCGCAAGGCACAGAACGAGATGGTGCACTTGCTCCGTCAGTATCAGAAAGACCTGCCTGGTGGCGTGTTCCACTGCTTCACGGGCAATCAGAAGGAGGCTGAAGAGCTTCTTTCTTTCGATAACTTCGTGTTGGGTATCGGCGGTGTTTCTACTTTCAAGAGCAGTCATCTCAGAGAAGACCTTCCGGCTGCGGTTCCGATGAATCGCATCATCCTGGAGACCGACACTCCTTATATGGCTCCCGTTCCATATCGTGGCAAGCGCAATGAAAGCGCTTTCGTGATAGAAGTGCTCAAGACTCTGGCAAAAGCCTACGGAGTGAGTGAGGAGGAATTCGCAGAACAGACGAATAAGAATGTAGAAAGCGTCTTTCAGCTGAATTAAATCAGGAAAGCGTCTTTCCCCTATGAAATAATAAAAATAATAAGCTTAATATTAAAACCAAACGATTCATTATGACTAGAAAAGTGATTTTGGCTGCTATGTTGATGGCAGCATTTGCACAGGGCACTCAGGCACAAGACCTGAGCGGCCAGCGTTCTGAAAAGCAGGACGTGCACATGATTCCTGGTAAGAAACTGGATCATCACGGACTCATCGTGAGTCCTACACCACATCTCCTGAATGTGGATGCTGCTAACCGACTCGACCTGCAGAAGGGTGTCAAGGTGATTGACAAGAAAGGTAAGTTTGCTGATGATGTGAAGTTCCTGACCGCTAACGCCAAGGGCATTCGCCTGACCATCGATTTCGGTGAGAAGCTTGCTGCTAAAGCAGGAGTGAAGCCTGTATCGGGTGCTTACAGCCTGAAGGCTGATGCCAAGGGTATCCAGATTGTGGGATACGATGAGCGTGGCGCTTTCTATGGCTTGCAGACCTTGCGCCAGATTGTAAACAGCGAGATGGCAAAGGGCCAGATGCCTTATACCACTTGCAACGACTACCCTGATCTTCCAAACCGTGGTGTGGTAGAAGGTTTCTATGGTGAGCCTTGGTCTCATCAGGTGCGTCTTTCCCTCATCGATTATTATGGAAAGAACAAGATGAACACCTATCTCTATGGTCCAAAGGATGATCCTTATCACAGCTGCCCTAACTGGCGCTTGCCTTATCCTGAGAAAGAGGCTAAGAACATCAGCGAACTCGTACAGGCTTGCCGCCGCAACCGTGTAGATTTCGTGTGGGCTATCCATCCTGGACAGGATATCAAGTGGAACGAGGAAGACTATCAGAACCTGGTTCACAAGCTCGACTTGATGTACGACCTCGGTGTACGTTCTTTCGCTATCTTCTTTGATGATATTTCCGGCGAGGGTGCCAACCCAGTGAAGCAGTCTGAACTCTTGAACCGCCTGGCTAAGGAGTTTGTGAAGGCTAAGGGCGATGTTACACCGCTCGTGATGTGTCCTACCGATTATACCCGTCTCTGGGCGAATCCAAAGCCAACCGGTTCTCTGGCTATCTTCGGTAATACCCTCGATCCATCTATCAATGTATTCTGGACAGGTGATGTGGTATGTAGCGACTTGACCCGTGAGACGCTCGACTGGGTGAACTCCCGTATCAAGCGCCCAGCTTATTACTGGTGGAACTTCCCTGTAACCGATTATGCACGCCATATCATCATGCAGGGTCCTACCTACGGTTTGCAGACCGACCTGACCAACAAGGATCTCTGTGGTTTCGTGAGCAACCCAATGGAGCATGGTGAGGCTTCCAAGCTGGCTCTCTACGGTGTAGCTGACTATGCATGGAATATCGCCAACTATAATCCGCTCGACAACTGGGAGCGTGGTCTGGTAGATCTGACTCCAGAGGCACACGATGCTTATCGTACATTCGCCATGCACTCATGCGATACAGAAACCGGTTATCGCCGTATCGAATCATGGGAAACCAAGAGCTTCCGCATCGACAACTTTACAGATGCTGAGTTCAATGCTTTGCAGAAGGAATTTGAAAAGGTGAAGAATGCACCTGCTCAGATGGAGGCAAACTGCAAGAATGCCTTGTTGATGAAGGAACTCCGTCCTTGGTTGACCGAGTTTGGCAAATTGGGTAACCGTGGTCTGAAGACCATGCAGCTCATCAAGGAGTACAAGGCTGGTAATGACCAGGCATTCTGGGATGGCTATGTAAACAACCGTATGAGCAAGGAAGATGTGGCTGCTTACGAGAAGCATAAGTCTGGAACCATGGTATTGCAGCCATTCTATGAGCAGTCTATGGATGATATGGCTTCTGGTTTCTTCAAGAAGTTGACTGGCAAGGTGCCTGCTTTCTATAAGGGTATCGGTACTTACGCAACCTTGAGAACTACCCAGAGCAAGGCGATGTTTGACAATGATTCTACTACCTATTATACATCAGGAAATGGTCAGAACACTGGCGACTGGATTGGTGCTGACTTAGGTTGTGTTCGTCCTGTTTCTGAGGTCAGAATCCTTCAGGGACGTAACTCTGTGGATGATGTGGATTACTTCGACAATACAGTACTGGAGTATTCTCTTGACAAGAAGGAGTGGAAGGCGCTTACCGGTGAGTTGAAGAAGCAGTATATCATCAACTGGAAGACCGATTCTCCTGTTGAGGCTCGTTATATCCGCATCAAGAAGTTGAAGTCAGACAAGCGCAACTGGGCTGCAGTCCGTACCTTCGAGGTGAACCCAACTACCCCAGATCGTTTGAGCTTTACTGTAGAGGCTAAGGATATGCAGGCAGCGATGTATGGTTTCGATGAGAACCCTTGCACCTCATTCACTAACGAGGGCACCCTTACTATGGGTGTAGAAAAGAATGTAAAGGGTTACACCCTGCTGTTGAAGTTGGCTCCAGGCAAATCATTGGTTTGTCGCCAGCTGAATGCCAAGGGCAAGGTATTGGCAACAACCAACATCGACCAGTCATTCTGCAAGATAGATTTGGTGAAGAAGGCAGCGAAGGTTCAGCTGGATGGTTCAGCCGAAATCTTTGAGATTATTCCTGAGAAATAAAGGACAGAACTTTCGCAAGTGGGGAAGTCCGCTAGGTGTCTCGCCGGATTTATAATTCTGCCGGGACGCCTAGCGGGCTTGTACTCTTGGAGACGCCATACGCCCTGAAAGGGCAGAAGCTCCTAGCCCAGGGCAACACCCTGGGTTAAATATGCAACCAACAAGTCGCCCTGAAAGGGCAAAAGCTTTAAAATAGATGCTTTTGTCCTTTCAGGGCGCTTGTTTTATACGTTCTCTAGTTAAAGAAATGTAAAAAGCAAACGAATATGTGGATTTTCGAATAAAAAGTGATAATTTTGTACTTCGAAACTGGAAAGGTGCTCGAGTGGCTGAAGAGGCACGCCTGGAAAGCGTGTATTCCCCTAAAGGGAATCGGGGGTTCGAATCCCCCTCTTTCCGC
>OOCK01000095.1_pt1 | contig 68414 bp, 104 predicted proteins | sample 1670951 | NCBI WGS metagenome assembly OOCK01 (sample SAMN06348107, study PRJEB24527) | human gut metagenome | biome: human gut; feature: ankylosing spondylitis patient; material: feces | host: Homo sapiens | place: China | collected 2015-10
TGTTGCCACCCGTCTTGTCAACATTGTAGGTGATTTCTACTCGATAGCCGCCCTTAGTATAAGTGGCGGTTGTCTGTTCACTCTTCTTGTTAATCTTTAAATTCTCCATTTTCTTAACTAATTTAATAAATTAATATTCTTGTTATCTAATCTCTTCTTGTTGCAGTCTTCCTTATCTCCACTCAATCGCTGAACCTCTGATTCAAGGAAGACCACCCGAGCCTTCAACCTGCTAACCTCATCGCCCACCTGCTCAATAGCACCGAATGCCGTTGCAATCAGCTTCGGAGACCAGTAGTTGATTTTGTAGTAGCCCTTCTCGTCAGTCTCCACGATGTCCTTTAACTGAGGGTTACACAAGACGTGTTGGGCAATCCAACCGATAGACCTTGTGTTGTCCTTCTTCCAAGCAAAGCTGAACGTGCCACCCATTGCCTTGATGATACCCAAGTAGTCCAGCTTCCGCAAATCCTGCTTCAAGCGGATGTCAGAAGATTGATAAGCTGTAACTCCACCTTTAGCAAGAATGCTATTAGGGAAGTAAGTATTCATATTATAATCGAAATTATATATATGACCAGTATGACCCATAAATCTATCAGTAGGAAATGAATACTTAGTAAAAGCAAATATTCGTATTTTATTTATTGAAGCATTTCGTAATGCAGTAGTATTTTGGTCATGTTTAAATCTAAAACGAATATATCTTCTATCATCATTTCCTACACCAACAGCCGTATTACCATTAGATAAATTTATATAATTAAATTGGTTCCATCCAGTCATATATTTAATATAAGTATTGACTATAACACCTTTACTATTTAAATATTCTACAGTACAAGTAACACCAACACCTTGTCCCATATCAACACAAGCAAAATATACTTGAGAATAACAATTATTAGGAACATAAAACGTAAACATTAGTTGGTTCTTTTTTATTTGAGCTAGTTTCTCAGCATCATTATTACCAGTGATAACATTACCACCTAAGCTTAAACTATCAACACCTGCAACATTCGCATACGCCTTAAATTTAGTATCATTTGATACATTATAATTAGTCCAATTAGTACCATTATCATTACTATAAACTATAGAAAGATTATCAACTGATATACTATCAGTAATAGCAGTAATTCCAGAACATAAAGCATCAGCTGAAACATAACAACCCGCTCCTTTATTATTAACTTCATAATTTGTAGGTAATATACCTTTATTATTTATTAAACCGTTAACTGATAAATTACCAGCAATAACAGCATTTTTACTAACACTAATACTATCACAATTAATAACATTATTAACAGTAAGACTTTTAAACGTAGCACTACCTAATTGTGTTATGTTCCAATAACTACTATTTACTTGACTACACATGTCTTGAACTTTCACAAAACCAGAATTATTAGCATTACCTAAATATAAATCACCACCACTACCTCCAATTCTAGCTCCACCATCAGGAGTTATAGTTGTAATACCTGGAAATTTAAGTGTACCATTACTTTGTGCACCATTAGCATTAAACACAGAATTATCAGCTATACCAAGATAAATAGTTTTATTAGAATGAGTATATTTAAGACCAGCCCATTGATTCCAATCCCAGTTTGTCTCGCCAAAGCGAATAGCCGCACCTGTGTTGAAAATAACTTGCGCATCAATGGCACTAATAGGAGTTAACTTGTTGCCAATCTTAAGCGCACCATTCTGCAAGGTGGTACTGATGGTGTTGCTTGCGCTGATGGTGGTCGCACCGCTCAAAGCACCGCTCACGTTAGCCGTTCCGTTGAACGACTGTCCCCAGATGGTTCTTGCCGTTACAAGTTGGTCTGCTTGATTCACGATGCCAATTCTCGTAGCACCATCAAGCAAGGTGTAAGGGCTATCCCCTGTGGTTGCTGGAAAGCTTTGAGCCGCAGAGAACGATGTATTTGTCACCAAAGTTCCTTGGCTTGTGAAATCGGCAGACGTGCGTCCTGTCTTCTTGATGATTGTGTAAGACAGACTTCCATATTGACGTTGGCAATTTCCCCAAAGTTGAACATTGCCAGTTGCATTGTTGTAGTACACACGCAACCTTGAAGACATGTTTCCAACCAACTCACGCAAGGATATGCTAAAGCGGTATGCCCCAGAGTCCTTCGCTCCATTCTGACGGATTTTCAACACGACAATCGAATAGGTATCGTTATATCCGTTGGAGAAGAGGAACGTGAAACTTCTATCATCATATTGGTTGCCTGTGACGGTAATGTCAAACAACTTCGCCCAATAGTGGGAAAGGCTTGCGGTGTTGCTGTTTACCGCTCCCGACCATACGATGTTGCCTTTGTGCCAACCATCGAGCAAATCCGCATTGAGGTTTGTCCATTGTGCGGTATTCGAAGCTATGTGATTCGAGCCGTTGTAACCGAATAGCATACCTCCCTTGCCGAACTTCACCATTCCTGCGTTGTTGTTGCCAACGCCCATCAAGCCGATAGTGTTGCCACTGTTACAATCACCAATGTAGCAATCATCGCCAATGAGCAATCCATTGTAAGCACCATTCAATGCGCTTGCCGCAATCCTAAGCTGACCTGTGAGCGTTCCACCTGTCAAAGGCAAGTACTTTGCGGCGATGGCATCCACCTGTGACTTCGTATAAGCATCAGTAATGCCATACCCACTTATCGTTGTCGGCTTGCTTGTGAGTTCTGAGAAGGCAAGGCTGTTCTTGATTGCAAACGAGCCGAAAGCACCCTTGTTGCAATAGGCGAGGTTTGAACTTGTGCCACTATATGCTCCGTTCCAGTGAGCTATGAAGCTCATGTCAGGAATGATGTTGCCATCGATAGATGCGTTAGTCCATCCCGAAGTGCCCACCACAGAAAGGCTCTTCTTCGTGTAGCTCTTGGTGTAGGTGATGGCTGTTCCACTGGTGGATATGCCAGTCACGAACACATTGCTTCCACTTGGCTGAGTAACCGAGCGCAAGCCATCCGTAATGCCAAATCCCGACAAAGTGGTTGGCTTGTTGGTGATATAGCTCCACGCAAGGTTTCCTTGGAACGCCGTGAGAGCCTTGATGTGTGGAGCAATAAAGTAGGCATCGCCTTGGTTCGTCACGAACGAAAGGCTTGCTCCTACTCCTATAGTGTCATGGTCAGTATAAACCAATGCAGCCGATTGAACGCCACTTGCATCAGGGTTCTCGCTAGTTGAGAAAACCAATTGCGGACCGCCATCGCCATAGGACAGCTTTCCAGCCGACTTGATGTAGTTTGCATCGTTGCCATAGGTATATCCATAAATCACCAAGCGATTCTGCTCAGCCTTGTAGCTTGTGTTGACGGTGACGGTAGCCTTTGACAACTTCAAGATGTTGTCTATCTTGGTGATTCCTGTCAAGGCTTGCTCGGCACTGCTGCCCTGCACCCGTGTCGTTCCCACATAATGAGTATGGTTAGACAAGCTGAATGTGCTTCCCTTTGCCAAGGTCAAGGTATGCCCACTTACAGATGCAGCCGTAACCGCATTGCCCGAGCCTGTTACGCTAACGGCATTCACACCGTCTGTGATACCATATCCGCTGAGACTTGTTGGCTTAGAGGTCAAACTTGCAAAAGTATGTGTATGCCCATTGAGCGAGAATGTAGAGCCTTTTGTGAAGGTGATGGTCTTGCCGCTCTTTGTAACGGCAGTAACGGCATTTCCACTTCCGCTAACTGCTATCGCATTCACGTAACCATCGAGCGATTGGTGTGCGGTAAGGTAGTTTCCCTTCGGTTGATACAAGCTGGCAGCGTCAGTCTTAGTAAGGTAGCTCGCAAGGCTCTGATGTGAAGTCAAGAACGTTGTTCCCTTTGTCACGATGATAGTCGTTCCACTCTTACTGATGGCTGTCACTGCGTTTCCACTACCGCTAACACTAACGTTCATAGCCGAGCCTCCTTCTAGGCTGGAGATACGAGAATCAAGAGCCTTGATGGAGTAGGCAGAGGCAATCTCACTCAGCGATTCTGATGTAAGCTTCAAGGCATTTGAATAACTCTTCACACTGCCGTTCAATCCGCCACCACCGCCCGTGGTAGATGCTCCTGCTCCGTATGCCGTGATACCACCTGTGGCATAGAGATTACCATCAATCTTGATAGCCTTATTGGTTGCATCATACGTTATCTTAATGCCATGGAAGGAGATTGCGCCTTCGAATGTAGCATCGCCCGATACGCCAAGTTTAGAGAATGGAGCGTTTGGCTTCAAAGACACAAGGTCAGCAACGCTCGTTCCTGCACTTCCTTCCTTCCAAGTCGGCTCGAAGAAGGTGAGGTATGCGCCAAGATTCTTTTCGCTGATGATAAACGATGTAGGGTCTGCGTGAACCTTTCCGCTCACATCCCACCAGATAGCACCATTGGCAAGATAACCCGAGCCATCGAAGCGGATGAGGGAGGTTGCAGGGGTAAGATTTCCGCTATTATAGTCCTTATCCACCATCTGACCGCCCCACCATGTTGCGATACTCTTCTTTCCTCTATTCGGGTCTATTGCTCCGTTGATACCGCTCTGAACGTTTCCGTCTCCGTCTCTCAGCGCAAGGAGCGTTGTCATTACAAGACCACCGTCAACATATGTAGTCTGACCGAGCGCATCCTTGAGATACTTGTAACCTGCGAGGTCTGTGATATTCTGCTTCAAGTCACCATATATCTTGCTAGTGATATAGGCATTAGCCAAACCAAGTTTGTCATAGAATGCGCTGTATGCGGACTGAAAGTTGGTGAACTTCGTTCCCACGGCAGAGACGATAGCAGCCTTGCCGTTAGTATCAGCCTTATTGTAATTTGTAGATATATCTGAGAGATACGTAACGAGTTCCGTCTTGGCAGTAGAGAGAGTAGTGAAAGCAGTATTAAGGTCGGTGAGTTCTTTTGTACTCTTTAACACCTCTGCTCCCTTCACTTCATTGTACGACTTCTCGGCAGCTGCGAAAGCATCTTCAAGTCGCTTGGAATCCTGCGCCATTGCAGCAATCTCAGAAGGCTCTAGGTAGCCATCTTTGACGTAGCTGTCGAACGTCTTTTTGTTTTCGGTAACAGTCGTTCCGAGGGCGTTCAAGTTGCTCTGTGTCGTCTTAATCTCTTCTTGCGCCTTCTCAGCAGCTTTCTTGGCTTCCTCTGCCTTCGTGTCATCGGTATACTTGCTAGCCAATTTCCAATCGGCAATATCGAACTTTTCGCCTTCTGCCTTGGCGGTGGAACACTTCAAGATTTCGTTTTTGTAAGTGCTACCATCGTTCGGATAGGTTGCGTTCACCCACATATCGTTAACATCGTATGGGGGAACTGGCTGTAAACCGAAAATGCGTCTCTTGGTGTTGGCGGTATCTTGCGCTCCTTCAGCCTTCTTATCCGCAGCGGCTGCATCTTTGAGTGCTTGGCTTGAATCTTTGAGTGCCTTGGTCAGCTCCGTATCTGTGATGATAATCCACTTATAGGTAGAGCCATCCTTGGCAAAGCGGTATGCCTTGCCCGTCTTATTGTCATAGTAGAGGTCTCCCAAGTGGGTTTTCTTATCATTGTCGGTAGTCCACCCAATGGCAGGGGCGTTGGATAGGGTAGGAACGCCGTCATAGAACCAAGTCTCAATAGCTCCGTCTATCTGGTTTTGAAGGTCGATAATCGTCTGCGATTTCTCGATAATGGTCTCAACGGCATTCTTATCCAAGCTCTTCTCGGTGATGTACTTATCCAAGGTCTTTCCATCGTAGGTGGACTTAATATCCAAGTCTCCCTTGATGGTAACTTTCTTCGTCTCGCTATCAAACTTGACATAGGATTCACCCTCGTAGTTATTGGCACTAGTAGGTCGGTCTCCGAAGTACATATCTCCGTAGACGTGGAAGAAAGCCCTGTTAGTCTGCTTATTCACACCATATTCCACATACTCCCTATTGGCAAAGGAATAGCTCTTGATGCCGTGATAGAGGCTGATGGATGGCGAATAGGTATCTACCGCCGAGAAGATAAGGCAGTTCTGACGTTCCACATCGGTTCTATTACCGCACTGGTTGAGCACATCACCTTTAGCAGGAACATCGCTTGCCGTAGCGCAATCGGTATCAGAGAGGTCGATATAATGATATTTCTTTCCTTCCAGCTCTACAGGGTCTTCATCACGACCGATTACCAATCGCCAATAGAAGTGATTGCCAGCCTTGTGATAAGTGCCCTTGCGAACGTTGAATGATTCCGAGCGCACTTGGTCGTTAACCGCGAAGTCGTTATCTACCTCATCACCATCCTGCTCTGCTAAGAAATAGCAACGATAAGCCTTCTGTGACACATTATTGTATGTCACAGTAACCTCTTCTACCTTATGAGCCACCACGCCACCAGTAGGAGAGATTATCTCCTTACCACCGATGGTGGATGTTTTATTGATGACCAGCTCCTCGAAGATAGCCTTCATTCTTACCTCCAAGTAATCTGTGATGAGGTGTGAACGACCTTCTGCATCTGGAGTCCACGAGCCTCCGTTCTCATTGTTGGAGTTACCGACAAGCAAACCACCAAGGAACTTCTGCACCTTCTCCCAAGTGATTGTGCTCTTTGCTGTGTTATCCAGCAGCCTAGATACAAACTCCATCCTAGAACGTCTAGCAGAATAAACGTTACTATCGGATGCAGGAGTGGTATCGTTCATGCCAATTACATAGACACCTCCACCATTACCGCTTCCCGTGCCGCCTATCTGCATTCCATTCACCTTGATGGAATCAACCTTGTCTTCCAACTTACCCAACCGGCTAGTAGCTGCCTTTTCTCCTACTATGTACTGAGGATGGTCGTAAGGGATATCCAAAGGTATCTCCATTCCGATGATACGAGAGTTTCGGTAGTGCTTGCCATCCGCATCCACCTGCGCAAACATATCATTAATCAGCTTTACCTGTTCACCGAGAGGATGGTAATCGTATATTCCATCATTGTAGAACTTATCGCCATCCATCGTGCAGGTGAAGTTTGAGTTGCTGATCATGGTCTTCTGATAGTACTGCTTCGCTCTATCGAACAGAGATAACTGAGCAGTAGGGATGAGGTCCGTATCTGTAATCTTGGTTGCGTCCCAATTGAACAGGAAGTACTTATCACCTACCTTCGGGCACATAACGCCATCGGGAAGAGTTCTTCCGTAAGTGTCATTAGCAACAATCTCAAAGTAGTTAACCTTGTCAATGACTTTGAAACTAACATCGAACTCCATACCCATGAGAGCACCGCTAGTGAACTTGATGCCTAAAGTGAGGTTACTCTTTATCCAACTCTCCTTGAAGTTATTAGTGAAAGAGTCTGTAGAAGTGACCTGCCAAAATGTCTGTGTAGTCTTCGTTCCGTCTTCGTTATTAACGGTGCTATCATAGGTCTTGATACTGCTGACTACACTTTCCACCTTTGGATATTCCTCCTCAAACATCACGACACCTTCGATAGCCTGCTTGTCGTTCTTCACGACATTCACATTCTCCAGGTAACCATTCTTGGCATAGAACCCATCACTATCTACTTCCTTGTTAGGGAGCATGAGGTAATCAGTAGCAACACCATCGGTGGTAACGTCCGCATCGGCACCAGTGAAATATCCTTTCGGAATATTCCTATCTGAGCCGAATGCGTACAGTCTCGTAATATAAGTTGACTTAGATTCCGAATAGGACATAGACAGAACATTAACATCCTGCTCGAATGTTGTCTGCCCTTCCATTTCGCAATATCCAAGGTATATGATGGAGCCATCTATCCACCACTCGCAGTTGAGTGCGTCTTCGGAACAGATGGCGTTGAGAGCATCAAGAATACTGATGGAGCCGTACTCGATCAAGAATCTCTTCTGAACATCGAAAGCCTTGTTGTTGTATGTAGTGTAGTCAACGGAGAAATCCTTGCCATTGTACGTAAGACCTAGCGCCTTTAGGTTGCCGAGTATAACGTTCATGTGTACGCCTACCGTTGTGGTAAGGCTGAAGGAGGTCTCGTTGGCTCCGTGCTGAGGGCGATACTTGCAAAGCTTATTCTTCCAAGACATATAGTAGGCATCCATCTGCATTTCGTAGTCATAGCCATCACTATCATTGTGCTTAGGGAAGTATGATGATGTAAGCTCAAAGTAGCCGAAGTCGGGAATCTCTACGGAGTCCCCAATCTCGAAATAGATAGGAGTAGCCGTAGTGAACTTCAATATGACGTAATGATGGTCCATAAGCTGATATGACAGCTTAGAGCCCTCACCGAAGTCCTCTAATGTGAAGAATACCTTATTATTTCTCTTTATCTGAATCATTGGCTTGTATATATTTACTTGTTTCACCTCTGTCACTAGGGTCTGGCTCGTTGAGTTTTAGGCTGAACTTTGCCATTTCCCGAATGAACTGACTGAATTGTGTGCAGGAGAGATAGATGCACCGATACCACACATTAGGCTGGAATCGGGTGCGGATAACCAACTCTCCCTTGGCAAGAACCTCCTCGCAGAACCTAGCATAGTTCATCATGAACGTATCTGAGTCCTTGGCGGTCATATTGAACGGCAGCGTTATCTCCCTCTCATCCAATCTAGGATTGTGCTTGATAACTGACTTTCCGTCCTTTGAGCGATACTTGTTGCTGATGAACTCCTTGTTTGGTGCAGGGGTCATGAGCGCACTGAGGGCGGTTTCGTCTAAGAATATGCCCCACGTAAGATAGGCATCTTTGCCATTGATATAAAGTTGACCATTAAGCATAACTATTTAATCATTAAATAACCTCATAGGCTTCGCTGAGAGCCGCTTTTGCTATTGTTGAGTATAGTTGTAAGGGCTGACAAGCGAAAAGCCTATAGAGGTCAAATATCCTTTAATCTTCTGTTCATGTCATCCAGCTTGGCTCCGAAGTCATTATATGTGAGCTTTGAATACTTCACGATGTCTTCGAGGTAGCTGTTTGTCATGATCATCATGTTTCTAATCTCCAATACTGCGCCATTGGTTGAGATACCGAGTGTAACGATGCTCTCCATCTGTGATATGGTGGTAGTCATGTTCTGAGCGATGGACTCTCCTGCAATCTGCAGGGCGGTGAAGCGACCATTCAGCTCGTCTGCGGTATCTTGCCCCATAGATGCCCATCCTCCGCTTGTTGCGGTCTGTGAGGAGGATGATGAACCAGTGTAGCCAGTCACCTTTGCCCACTCGTCACGTCTCTTCAAGCCTTCCTGGACTATATCATCGTAACGCTTATAGAAAGCATCTACATCTTCTTTGGTTAGCTTTCCGTTTTTATCCTTCATAGCCTTTGCCCAATCATCGTAGAGTTTCTTCAAGTCTCCATTGATAAGGTCTTCCATACTGAAAGAGAGAAGGGACTTCTGCATCTTTTCTGCGAAATCATCTGCCATTTCGCTAGTAAAGTCGCTACCATCCTTCTTCATGTCCATGAGGTCCGTCAAAAAGCTATCTCTCATTCCACTGAAGGAAATCTGAGTAAGGTTCTCCTTGAACTGCTCTGACAACTCTTCCAGCTTGCCCGCTTGGTCTATGTAGTCATTCAACTTCTCTGTCAGACGTCCACCATAGTTACCCTTTCCAGTGTTCTCGATATGCTCCCAGATGGCAACGTTGCCACGGAGGAGCTTCATTTCCTCTGGACTGAGGGAGAAGAGGTCGCCATTGAAGTCTGATTTGACGTTCTTCTTGATCCAATCAATCTCATCACTACCGAAGCCACCCCAATAAGCGTTCCATGAGTGGTGCGAACCGTGATAGCTTGCCTGCGCCTTTGCGATGTCGAGGTAGTTCTGATTAGTCTCCTGCTGATTCTTGTAGGCTTGCTCGTAGTATGAGGTTGCCTTGGAGCCAAAGGAGTTTTCCATTGCATCAGTCAAATCCTCGATGGATTGCTGCAAGAGGGTATTTCTATCCGTCAGCCTTTCGATGGTGTCATTGACCTTCTTGGCATTTCCATCTCCACCGAACAGACTATTGAAGCCACCGAATGAAAGTGTGTTGAGGATATGAGAAACGTTGTTCCCGATACTCTTCAATGGCTTCATAACGATGTCACCCGATAAAGCATCATCAAGAATGCCCGTTACTGCGCCAAAGACCGTGTCCATGAGGTTACTGATGAGCGTTCCGAAGCCATCTTTCAGAATATCGAGGATGCCGAGTATTGCGGAGATTATTTCACCTGCCATACCGCTATCTCCTAAAGCTTTCGTCAGAGATTTGGCTGCGTCACTATCTTTACCGAGCAACCCTTGGATTCCCTTTGCAAGCGTGTTGGCAACGTCCTTCTGCATGTTACCTCCGAAAAGCTTGTCAAGTCCTAGAATGGAGTTTCCTATGCCTTTGAGTGACCCCGATGTGAGACCCTGCAAACCATTTTCAAGCTGCTGGAACTGAGAAACTGCCTTCTGTGCAGATGTCTGTAAGTCTGATGATGCCTTCTGAACTGATGAACCGAACTCCAAAACGTTGTTAGATGCGGTAGCAAGTACGCCCTGCGCTCTAGAGAGGTTGCTTTCAGCCTTGCTGATACTTGTCTTGTCACCGCTCTTCTTAGCCTTGGCGAGGTCTTCCTGCGCCTTGGTAACGGCTTTCGTGGCTTCAATCTCTCGTTCTTGTGCGTCAATATAGCCCTGCATGGCTGACTGATAGGAGTTGATATCGTCAGAGACCTTCTTGAAAATGTCACTATCCCAGACGGTGGCAGAGCCTTGTAACTTGGAGATAAGTTCCTGTATGGTCTTCTGCTCATTGACATCTGTTGTGCTCTTGGAGAGTTCCTGCAGCTTCTCAATGGTAGGCTCTAGTTGGTCCTTGAACATAGCACCGAAGTCTCCGAAGACGCTTCCCCAATCGATGTTCTGTCTGATGGCATTTATCTCGATGGTTTGGAGGTCCTTCTTTCTCTGCTGCTGAAGAGAGAGCTTTTCGCCCTGCGTCTGAGCCTTGGCAATCTTCTCCTCGTACTCCTCGGCAATGGCTTGCTTCTGCTGATAGAGAGAACCATACTCCTTCAAGTAGTCACGCATAGAGGTGAGGGCTTCCCTGTTGACCTCATCAAGCTTCTTGTTGTACTCTTGTGTAGCGAGGTCTCTAGCCTTATTGAGGGCATCGGACTGAGCAGAGGTGAGGGTTACTTTCTTGCCAGCTTCCTTGTTTTTCTTCTTGAACTCTGCTTCCTGCTTGTCAATCTCGGCTTTTCGCTTGGCGTAGTCGTTCTTGATTTGAGCAAGCTTCTTCTCCGTGCCTTCCTGCATCTGAGATATATCGGTGTCGATATTTTCCTGCTGCAGCTGCTTCAAATCCTCATTCAGTTCTTCCTGGGCCTTCTTCCGGTCTTCTGCCTGCTTCTTGGCATCGGCGGCGGCTTTCTTGGCTTTGGCAGCGTTCTTCTTGGCGTTGGCTTCTGCCTCTTCCTTCTCACGCCGCTTCCTCTTGGCATCGTCATCTGCCTTGGTCTGCTTGGTATTCGCTGCATTGGTATAATCCCATCCTCGCTGGGCAATATCGTTGGTTGACATCCATTTGCCATTGACTAGCGCACCAGACTTCTTGTTGTTTGCAAGGTCGCGTGCCAAAGCAGAGAAGTATTTACCTAAGCGTCCCAGTTCCGGAATATTCATGTTCTGCATCCACGAAGGTATCTTAGCATCGAAGTTGACGTGGAAGTTGATGTTGTTCTCGGAATAGTTCTGCATGAACTCCTTGACACGGTTGTAGAGAACGTGTACATCCTCGCCGGCACCCTGGAGCTGCTTCTGCAAAGCATTTATCCTGTTCTTGGTAGATGTGGCCTTGTTTCCGAAATCTTCAGTAGCATCTGCAGCCTTGTTGATATTATCTGCCTCCTCGGTATGCAGCTTCTTTGCAGCTCGAAGTTCATAGAGATAACCAATCAATGCCTTTCTGGCATCGCTTGTCTTGTCTCCTGTAAAACCGAAAGCATTAGCTAGCTTTTCAGATTCGGATATCAAAGAAGCCTCTAACTGATTGTATTGCTTCAGATAGGTCTGATACTCCTTGGAGTGCTCATTCAAGCCAGCCATCTTCTGTGTTAGGTCATCAAACTGCTTGATAACCGAGTCAGATACGATGTTCTGTATGCCGACGGCTATACCGCTGCTAGAGGTTCCATAACCCTTCAACTTACCCAAAAGAGCTTGCTGAGCGCTATCAACACGGTTGTTGTAGTCTTCATTAGCCTTGGAGATTGCATTGGCTCTGTTGCGCTCTGTAGCCTCCAGCTTGATTTGCTCGACGAGTTCTTTAGATTTATCTATCTCCTGCTGCTTAACATCCACAAGGTTGCTCTCGTCTTCCTTGATCTTGTCAATAGCAATCCCGTAGTTGCCATAGATGTTTGAAAGCTCCTTGATGGTGTCCTTGTAAACCTTAGAGCCTTCCTTGGCAGTCTTCAGAATGGAGACTAGCGACTCGACCTTGCTTGATGCTTCATTTGCACTCTCGGTAAACTTGGAAGTCTTGGTAGCGGCATCCTCAGCGCTATTGCCGAATAGATTGAACATCGTGACTCCAGCTGCTACTGCACCAAGAACCAGACCGAGAACATTTGAAGAAGAGACTAAATTGAACAGAGCCATGGCATCCTTGGCGGTTGTGATAGACTTCGCTAAAGACAAGAATGCTTTCGCACTCTCCCAAGCTACCTGTGCCTTAGATATTGCTATCATCGTTATCACTGCAGCCTTGTATGCTCCATACGCTGCAACAACAGTCATGAGTACCTTGCCTACCGTCTCCCAATTCTCAACGAGGGTGGAAACGACTCCCAATCCGGTATTGATGACACCCTCCTGGGATTTGCCGAGGTCATTGAACATCTGCTCGATGGCATCCTCAATGTTGCTTATCTGACCTGTAATAGTCTTGGACTGAGCCTCCATCAAGCCACCGAACTTGCTACCCTCGGCGGTCATACTCTGCATTGCCTGTATGAAGATGTCACTGGTAACCTTGCCAGCCTTGATTTGCTTCTGGACCTCCTTGATTGCATTAGTAACGTCAAGACCCATAACCTTGGCTATCTCATCTGCGATAGGAATACCTCGGTTGAGGAACTGATACAAATCCATCGTGTCCATCTTACCCTTGGCGATGGTTGTTCCGTAAAGCATCACGAGGTCTTTAAGGTTCAGACCCATACCTGCCGCCACGTCTCCCAATCCGATAAGCGTCTTGTTGACATCCTCGGCTGCTACGTTGAACGCAAGGAGCTGCTTGGCTCCCTCTGTAACGTCTTCAACCCCGAAAGGTGTGACGGCTGCTGTGCGGATCAACTGCTTCATGAGAGCATCAGCTTTCTCCTCAGACTGCAACATCGTCTTGAATGCCATTTCTGTCTGCTGGAACTGACCGCGGACCTGCATCATCTGATTGACGAACTTGCCAATGCTCCAACCGCCAATGGCAATGTTCATACTGTTCTGTATATTCGAGATTACATCGTCAATAGACTTTCCGTCCTTCTCAACCCTCTCAGCAGTCTGATGAACTGCGTTCTGAATGTCTCGAAAACCGGAAACGACCTTGGCTGTCTCGACTATTGTATCGAATTTAATGCTTGGCATAATGTTCTATTTTTCCTTGAATTTATACTCTGTTATAAAGAATCGCCGGGGATACACCAAATATGAGTGTTCGATATGGGAACTTTACATGCGCGCGCAGGAAGACTTCGGTTAAATCTCGGTCTCTGACTCTATCACCGCCTTCATGACCGCCTCCTTGTTGTTGCCATCGATGACCTCTTCCCCTGCTGCCGGTATATGGGCTTTCTTCCTCTCCTCATCAGACAGATAGATTGAAGTAATCTTGTCTTTGAGCATGAGAGTCAGGTTGTTATACGATATTCCCCATACCACGTAATCGAAAGTCCATCCGTATCTTTCGCAAGCGGCGTCTATGAGAGTTCCCCATATTGTCTTGCCTCCGAAGATAAAGCTATTCTCCGACTTCTTTGCCGCGTTGACCTTTGCCATACGCTTCGCTTCTTCTTCCATTCCTGTTTCTTTGGCTATTGTCTGGTATGAGTTAGCCTTAAGGATGATGATGAGAAGAGTAGCTATATCCTCGTTGGAACATTCTTTGAAGATTAACTCCGTCTGCCTGCTTACGCATTTGGAGTCTAGTATTTCGTTCTTTGTATTGAGTGAGTGATATGCAATCAATCTGCAGCATGTCTCCCTTTTGGTGTTTGCAACTCGCAATGCTTCCAAGAATGGATCTGCTTGAAGTAACTCTTTGTCTAGCTCCAAGCTATCTACTAACTGCGACGTTAGGTACATCATGCCCAGTGTAGTAGGGTAGATGTTAACGTGAGCGTGCTCAGTATCAAAGCCTATCGGCATATCTGTGAGCGTATTCGATATAATGATTCCTAACTCTTCCATATCACTCGAATTTAAATTGTTGGCACCCAAGGCAGGACTCGAACCTGCGACTTTCAACCAGCTTTTGAAGACCCTGGATTTTCATGCGACGGACTATTTGGTCTCGCTCTTCCCCTGAGCTACTTGGGTAGGTTGCCGGCTGATAACCCTCAGTCGGCAGAAGGGATATTAGAATATGCCTATGTCTCTGCGTAGGTTTCCGTGATTTCAGCAGGAGGGGTATCACCATCCTGCGGCTTTTTGAAAGTCAAGGCATACTTTCCACCTGTTCCCTTTGTGGCAGTGATAACACGCCAGCGGTAAGCACAATAGACCTCCTCACCCTTTGCGTCTGTAGTCTTAGCCACCACGTCACCTTCTGGAATAAGTCCTGAGTGTGTATAAGTAACAAGAGCACCTTCATTTGTAGAGAAGGCCTCTTCTGCGCTAATTGTGGTGTTACCTAAGTAAGCTCCAGGTACTTCAGGATCCTCTGGCTGAATAGCCAATCTGTAATTACCCTCAATAATGCCGTCAATTGTCTTGAAAGGCTGAGATTGGTTTTTCTTAATAAAGAGCTGATACGCAGCTTCATAGGTTGACTTCTTGGTCTTGCGGTCAACAGTACCGCCTCCCTCTTCCTTCTGCTCCATTGTGTCGCCCTTTGTAGGGGTCACATTCGTGGTATCTTCCTTCGGTGTAGGAAGCTTATCCCATTCATTCTTAGTAGCACCTACCTTCTGAACAAAGATAGAACATTTTCCCCATGCTGTTACTGACATAATTTAATCATTTATGAGTTTATATTCAACTTGATTATTTATTACATGTTCTCCCGTGCTTGTTGCATATACCCTTTGCTCAATAGCGTGGGCAGCATACTCGCTCGTTCTGAACGTTTCCAAGAGATTCCAAGCCAGTTTGCAGATTTCGTCAACTCTGATAGTGTTCTCCTCAAACTGCCCATCTACGTCCTGGTCTTGTATATATATATTTACATTTATAATTGCCGTTTGAAGCTGCGTTCCCTCATTAGCCAAGATGGAGATAACGACATCTTCCTTATGAGAATTATGCGGTCTCATCGTCTTTGACAGCTTGCCATTGACGTTGTTCATGAAACCGCTTTCATTGATGTACCGGTAAACATCAGTCTTAATTGCTCCGTCTGATTTCATATCTTCCACTTGTTTATTTCATTAACTGCTGAGTCTATTGCTGTCTTCACACGCTGCTCTACAATGGATGTGGCCCATATCTTCGTTGATGCGAGGACATCCTTGCTTTCCAAGGCTTCCACCTCTCCTGCGTATTCCATTCCGGCAACGACGACCAAAGCATAAACCCTGGAATATTCCTTAGCAAGGTCATTGATCATCTTCTTGCCCTTTGCAGAGCCGTCTGTGCCACTGAGAACCTGCGAAAAGGCTGATTCCATATATTTACTTCCCTGCTCGTACACGGCGAAGCCTATAGAACTTCTTAGGTTGCCCGTATGGTCTATCCAGCTTTCCTTGGCAGACCTGTTACGGATTCTAACCACAGATTCGTCTCCTAGCTTGCTGAGTGCCTTAAGTACATTCTCCTGTATCTTCCTAGCGGCTCTCTGTAGGAAGGCATCGAGAGCGGAAGCGCTGGTTGTCATTCTTATGCCCATATCTTACACTGGAGTTGATAACGATGAAATCCCTTGACCTTGATAATTACATCCTCAGCCCCTAAAATTTCTAGCTTGATAAAATCCCCATAAGAGAACTTTTCAATTCCTACGGGCAAGTTATGCACTTCGTAGGAGTAGTAATCAATAGAACCGTCAGATGTAACTAACTTGTTGGCCTCGCCAGCAGGAACTACATCACAAGTGCAGCAGAACTTCCACTCGGTCTTGCCCTGGTGATAATTTCCATCATCATCTGTATAGCCAGCTACCTTCTGCTGCCGGTATAGCTTTGAGGCATGAAAACTCAATAGACTCATCAGCAATTAATGTAAACTGTCGGCTTCGGAGTAAGTGAAACCTCCTCCTCGCCGATAGAGTTATATAAACGATTGACTTGAACTAATATAGCCTTTCGCTGGTCTTCCGAGAGAGAACCTATTGATTTGTCCGCTTCGGAGAAGCTAACGGCTTGTATGAGAGAAAGCAGACAGTCGGCAAGCGTTCCTTTGTAGGCGTCACTTCTTGCAACGTCACCAGTGAACTCTGATTCGATATCGAGGTCACGCTTTATGCAGGCGTTTTCCACGAAACCATAGGGGATAGGGATGTGTACCTCATCCACCAAAGCTTGTCCGACCGTCTTCATGATTACTCCTCAGCTTTAGCTGCGTTATCCTTGAACTCCTTCTTCTTTGTAGGAGGCAGCTCATTGTAGGCGTCAATAACCTCCTTGTCGCTGGCGTCACTAGGAAGTGTAGCACCAAGAGCGTTGAGAGTTGTGATAGCCTCCGGCTTCTTGTAGGTCACATCAGAGATTGTTACCTTAGCGTCCTCTGTATCTGCTTTCTCCTTTTCGGTATCAACCGAAACGTCTGGGTCTGCCAGCTTAGTATTAATCTGATAGATTGTATCAACGTCCTCGATGACAGGCAAGCAGTATGCCTGCACCGCAGTAGTCTCACGCAATGGATCAGTTGTTGAATACTGAGAGATAAGCTTGTAATCAATTTGCTGATAGGTTACACCTGCCACTCTGTTGGTTGCCTCTGCTACCTGACCGTAAACGAGGGCACCAATCATCTGTGAGCAGACACCGATAATCATATCGTTGTTCCAAGGCTTAACGCTCTTCTTCACACCATCATGCTCCAAGCGGACAGTACGGTTGATGATGCGGAATGATACACCGGTCTCGTCCAAGAATGCCTCCTGGAATACGTTGGCAGTAGGAACCGGCAGCTTTGTGTTGGAGTCATAAGTCTGACCCTTATAGTTGGCAACAAGCTCACGAGCGTCCTGTGCCTTCTTCAGTTCGTCAAACTTAGCCTTACCAATCCAGAAGATCAAGATGGTGTTGCCATCATTCGATGCTCGCTCGATACATTCCTTCAAGTCAGCAACGGTAACACCATTATTGACGTTGTTGATACCAAGCTGATTTTCTGGTAAGTACTGATACGTGATGCGAAGCATCTCCTTTGGCTTGTCATCGTCACGAACAGCTACGTAGCCGTTAGAAAGACCATACAGAAGGGCGTACTCATTACGCTCATCAACACCGACATTACAAGCTACCGGGTCCTGCGCCAACTTACGGCGAATCTCTGCTGTCTGACCGCCCTGTGCTTCCATGAGTCTGAGAGCGAGAATATCTGACTCCTTCAAGAATTTCTTCATACCGACTTTTGGCAGTTTGCCGTTGGCGGTTGAAATCTTGTCACGAGACTTCAAAGGAACCGGAGAATCCACTGCCACGTAGTCAGCAGCTACGTAAGAGGTATCAACTGTGTCGGCTTCCCATTTGTTGTCGGTAGAATAAACGCGGCGGAGAATGGATGTATCTTTGTGGAGATACGTCATCTCGTTCTTGCGCTTACCGTTAATCTTCTCAATCAATGTCTTCAGGATTGGGAAGAAACTCAAGATATACTTAAGAAATAAAGAACTCTGTTGCATAAATCACCTCCTTAACCGATTGCATCGTGTCCCCACTGAAGAGTAGGAACGGCTGTTTTCAAAGCTGCCTTAATCGTATCGACAGGATAAGGGACAGCCTTATCATTAGCCTCACCTGCCGTCATAACACCTACATGAGGGGTATCTGCCGGAGCTGTTGTCATACAGATGCCAACATACTCGTGGCTCGCTGGCAAAGAAGCATAAGCCCCACCTGTTACAGGCATTGGCTTGTACTCGCCAGACGTAGTGTCACGAATGATAATGTGTCCGCACTGGATGAACTCTCCAGAGAAACCTGTCAAGTCAAGAACGACACCACCCATGATGCCATTCACGTAATTTCTGATGATTACAGACTCCTTGCCTGAATCATACGTTTCTGTCTTGCTTACGCCATACATAACTTTTAAAATTTAAAGATTACATTGTTTCGGCAAGCTCATCAATCTCATTGTCCTTGATAACCTCAACCTCATCCTTCTTAGGCTTTCTCTGAGCCGCAGGAGCACCAAGTTTTCCGAGACCTTCGTTAGCACGCTCTTGATCGATAGCTGCCAAGTCCTCCACAACACCATCGTAGAAATCATCGAACTCAGATTCGTTCTCGAACTTCATCTTGTCGAAATTCTTCAAGATAGTCTTTCCGAACGTACCTTTGTCCTTAAGGAGTGCCTTCAGCTTAGAACGGCGGCCATCATTCTCACGCTCTGACTTCAAACCGAGGATTTCGGTCTGCAAGGCTTTGTTCTGAGTAATGAGTGCCTGCGCCCATGCTGGGACCTGCTCATCTTTCTCTCTCTTCTGTTTGCGGATTGGTTTCTTGTTGCCGGCAGGGTCATCATCATCGTCATCGACCTCGTCGTCATCCAAGTCTTGACTATCCTTAAAACTCTGGATAGTACGCTGCGCAGTCTTTTGCGCAATCTTAAGATAAGGAAGAACCGCATTGACCTGCTTTTCAATCTCTGCGTTTACATCCTCGTCTGAGGCTTCTTCATCGAGTTCTAAGTTATTGGCAACATCGGCAGCAATACCCTCTAACTCCTCTCTACTGAACCCCAACGCCTTTGATTTGGGTTTCAGAATAACTAAAACTTGCTTCGTTCTTTTTTTCATTCTAACTAAATATTTAATTGAACAATAAAATTCAAGAAATATCCCAGTACGAAGCGATAGCAATAAGTAATGCTGCAAAATTATAAAAAAAGTATTTAATCACCAAATATATTGCAAGGAAATATACTTAATGATTAAATACTTTATGGTTACATATAAATATTAATCTGGATAATTGAGCTTATCCGGTCCAGCTGTGGATAGATATACGGAGAACATATCACATAGCTCTTTTGCTCCTTTTAAGTCGTTGAGCTTGTAATTACCGCATTCCACTTCCGATGCACCTGGAATCGTCTTTGATAGCGAACAAGCCTTGAAGGCTTCTACTATCATTTCCTTTATGAGCTTTGAAGTCCACGTACCTTTAAGGATAAGATAGAAACCTGTAAGACATCCCATTGGTCCAAAATACAGAACGGAATTGCTAAGAGGACTATCATTTCGTAGGTAGTCCGCCATCAAATGCTCTATTGTGTGCGCGACAGCAGGTGACATCATATCTTTGTTTGGCTTGCACACGCGAATATCGAATGTGGTAGCAGTCTCCATGCCCCATTTATCTACTCTCGAAACATAAAGACCTGGCTTCAGTTTCGTATGATCAACTTTAAAACTTGGTATCATTCTCTAATAATTTACAAACAACACTAAATGCCTTTTCGGCAAGACTATCCCAAAAACCTGCATACTGCTCGGTCTGGTTCGGCTCCAGGGAATTATCGCTAATAACTCGGATGGACGTAAAACCGATACCCTTCTTGTAGCATACCTGCGCGAGAGCAGCAGACTCCATGTCAATAGCACATACGTTATAAGAATTAGGAAGAAAATCCTTAATCGCCAATACCTGCTCTCTCGTGGTGACAAACTTATCTCCCGTAGCTATAGTTCCTAGTCTGAATCTTTCATCCATATCAATCCAGGAGAAATCAGAAGGAAAGACTGCCGGCATACCTTGAACTTGTCCATTGGCATTCGGTTCGCCGCAATATACATCGTGGTAACAGTACGAATTACCTATTACGACATTACCTGGCTTTAAACCAGCAACGGCAGCACCTGCGCATCCTACCGAGATAACTCTTGTAACTTTGCTGGACGTATTCGACGAAAGAAATTCTGTCAAGCAAGATGCCGCATTAACCTTGCCAATACCAGACTTGATTAAAGCTATGTTTTGAACATTTTTGTAGTCAAGCCAATTCTTTGCAATCCATTCGCTGATAAGGTCATATTCCTTATCCATAGCGGTAACTATGACAATCATTGCGCACCTCCTTTCGTTAGCTTAAGCTTCTTACAACGATTGTAAATAGCGTTTTCGTCCACTCCAATCTTGGTAGCAATGGCTTTTACCGGGTACTTGCCATACATTCTGCGAATGATGAAATCCTCATCAGCTGTAAACACGTGGCTCTTGCTGATACCCATTTCCTTCATCTTTCGATGGATGGCCCAATAATTACGATTGAGCTTCTTTGCAATCTCCGTTGTCGTCATCACCAAAGCATTAACCTTGATGAACTCAATCTCTTCTGCACTAAAATGTTTTCCTCTACTCATTATTTAATATTTGGGTTCATTAAGCCGCCCAAGGCTTTCCTTCTCTTTCTGTTATATCTTCTGTTTGCAGCAATCCTTTCAGCGTTCTCTTTACGATAGACTTCCATTCTTGCCAATAAATGTTCCTTATGCTCCTGGTAGTACCTTCTATGGTATTCCCGGATATCCTCCTCACTTCTCGCCATGTACCTTGTCTTTTATTAGCTCGTACAACGATGGACTAAGTGTACTCCAACGACCATTCTCATCTTTTACAAGATAGAATCCATCAGGAACATAGAACTCTCGATTTCTCAATCTAACTATCAATGTTTGTTTAGTGCAGTCTCCGCTGACAGTCTTTACTAACTCTGAAACGTCCGGGCATTTCCATAATTCTTGGATGTTCTCGGAAGATACTTTAATTGCAATCATATCACTTAAACTTAATGATGAAAAACTCATGATCCAACCACTTGCCTGGGCAAAGACCTTTCTTCGGTTTACCGATGGTGATACTCTCAATCTCCTTCTCAATTCGTGGACTATACTTGCGGTAGCCATTGATGAAGAGGACGTGAGTATAAGGTTTATATTCCAGCTTGCCTATCACGCGACAATAACCGCCAAACTCATCGAAAAGCACCTCACCGCTTTCTGCTTGTTGGTTTACCAGTCTGGAAGCCCAATATGATTTTATTTTCCGATATTCCTCAGTCTTCTCGCCAGTCACAATCTTATCAAACCATTCCTTGCTGACGGTGAGCACCAATACTTTCTTTTCCATACGCTGCTACTTCTTTTTATTACAAGGACAACTACTAGCGTGAATAATAACGCAAGCTCCATGTTCCCTGCCCACAAACAGGTAGTCATGCCCTTTCTTGGTGAATATTTTTATATTAAACTCTTCTTTTTCGTGTGGAGTTCCTAAGCTGAAAGAAACTCTAAAACCTATTACGCCTATAATGAAAATCAAAACGAGCAAACCGTATGACTTGGCTAAGTCTAAAATCTTTTTCTTCATACGCTACTTCTCATCGAATTTGTTGCCAACGACTATGAATTTACCTAATGAAAGATAATAACCTAACGGTTTTTCATAAATCTTTCCATTAGCATGTGTGAGGTAATACCCACTTAACTCTTCCGACCATACAATTTCTGATGGAATAAAAGGATAATTCTTGATAACATCATGTTCGTACAATTCATTGCCCTTACCGTCTGCCAGTCCTGTGAACTGGCAGACGGTAGAAGGGTCAACTTCATAAGTGATATTTCTGTTCAACATACTTTCTTCCTGACGATTTTCGATGATGTAGGTGTTACCACATTCGGCATAAAAGTAACCTTCTACCCACTTACCATTGTCAAGACGTTTTGCTTTAAACTTGATATTTCCTACTTTCATAAGCTATTCATATAAAATTGTTATTCTTTTACTTTTATCTACCTTCAATATAGATTCTTTTGCTTTATCGATAGAAGAAAACAAATACTCCGGGCGAAGGTTATATGCACCATAATCCCAATAATGGATAAGTCCAAATAACAACGAATGTCTCTTATCTACACGATAAGCATATATTGGTTCATCCCAAGAATCGTAATGTATGCCTTTAACAGCCTTGCTTTTACGATACATATCTACTATTCTATAGGTTGCCATAACTATTTTGCTTTAACATTATACACTCCATCAATGACCTCCACCTCATAACAATCGGGACAATAGTGTTTGCCATCTATCATTTCCCAATCAGAGTAGTCACCAATATCAACTTCTTTGTTACTGAATAGTGCAGAGCAAGTATCTGTACCGCCAAATACTCCTCCGCATCTATCGCAAACAATCTGATACATTGTAATCGGTCTATACATAAGCTATTCAACTTTTACACCGAAGGGAGTTCCGTCGGCAAATGTGAACTTTTTAAAAAGAGCTTCTAAATCACAACCATTGCCTATCACTGTTAAGTTTATTTTTTGATTGATTCCAATAGGAATCATCCATCCAAACGGCTGGTGCTTTTGCATCTCCTGCCAGCACTCTTCTTCATCCTTAAATGGGCGGTATTTTTGTTCTGGCTTGATGCGGTAATCATTATAATAAGTTACTAAATGGTCTAAACTAGCTACGTTAGTATCATACCATTCTCTATTAATTGTTTTATGTTGTATAGTTTTGCCATCTACAATAGCCTGCAGAATAGGCATAATTTTTTTAAGATTCTTTATATCCATAATTCAATCCTCCAATTCTTTAAGCATTTCATTCAAATTCTTTTTAACTCTCATTAGTGCAGGATAACCTCTATCAGCATCAATATCTGGAATTTCTAATAAAGAGTCTTTAATTAACTCAATAGCTTTTTCTTTACTCATTGCTTACCCTCCTTTGCCTTTAAGTATCTTCGTTCAAAACTTTTGAACTGTCTGTTTATAGAATGAGCTTCTTCTTCAAATCCTTCATCTAAAGTACCAGACATAGCCATAAGGGATTCTGTTGCTTGAAAGAAAGCTTCAAAGTCCTTTTCTGTTACATTCATTTTTGCCATATTACTATCTGATTAGTTAATCTTCTACAATAACCCATTTTCAGTGCAAGTGTCAATAGCTCTAATTGCTATCCAAATCGCTTGCTTCTGTTCATCGTCTGTAAGATTGCTTCTAATCTCACACAACTTTCTTTTTACTTCTGCAGCTTTCATATTCTCTTCTTTTTACCACCTGCGAATGCTTGTGTCATGTTTATCGCAGATTTAATATCTTTGTACCTGACACCGCAAACTGTTGCCACATTTTTAATTGCCTCATCCATTTTGAATTGCCTTGCCAAAAACTGATTATTCTTTATCAAGTTGACGATTTCTTCTTTCGTGTGAATTCCTTTCCAAAATAGTTCGGTATGACTACCAACTCTGTCTTCATCTACAGAGAACGGAACACCATAATTTGTATAAAACTCTCCGTGATGCTTGATGAGATGGCGACCAGGATTCTTTCGGATATTATTTATCCAAGTTTCATTATCGCATTCGCACCACATTCCATATTCTGCCGAGGTCAGCACTTTGTCGATGCCGATAGGATAATGACCAGAACACCCATTCGTTCCAAAATAAATAATCTCTGCCATATTCTCTCTTCTTTTTACCCTCTCCCTTTTACAGGAGAGGGTGGTTAGTTACTCTATCTCCAAGCGTAAATTGCTGTATAATTACCTTTGCACCCAGTATCAAGGTTATGGGAATAATAATACTTAACAGCAGCGCAATCAAATCTCCAATTGTGCTTTGCAATTAATGTGTAAACTTCACTATCTCTTGTAGCGCGCCCCTTTTCATCGAATAATGCCAAATAGAGAGGGTCATTATCATCACATCTATATGGGTCAAACGGCTTAATGAAGTTACCATCTTTATCAAAGCAGTCTTTAATTTTCATTTTCTTCATATTACTATCTATTTATATCCTCATAGAGGATAATTAGTTAATCTTTTTTCGGCTTAATACCCCATGCAAGGCATCCAAATCTAATATCAGTACTAATGTTTGAGCCATCAAAAACTCTCTCTTCTCCTCCAATAGACGTTAGGGTGATACCTATAGGCAATGAAGGGTAGAGATATAGCGGAATCAAACGAAGTCCAAGAGTATTTTTCTCGTTGGCAACCTTCTTATCAAATTCCTCCTTTGTAAGGCGTCCCTTGTCTAATGCAGATTGTAAACAAGAAATTTCTTCCTCAACATCTTCTTCTGATTGCCAACTTCCAAAACGTAAAGCCTTACACTGACTTTCCGTAAGAGCATTCCAATCAATGTCTTTCTTAAATTGTTCTTGAACTTTTTGCCAAGCATTATTGAGACTTTCCTTTTTGAATTCTTCATCCCACTTTTTGTATACTTGGATACACGCAATTTGATTTGCGAGCCAACCCAAAGTTTCACTAACTTTGTCTTCTAATGAAATCTGTTCCATATTACTTTATATTTAATCCTATAAGGATGTTTAGTTACTAAATCTCATCAAACTCTTTCTGAAATCTCTGTTTTGTTTCATTCAGAAGCTGCTTGAATTTTGTTTTAAACTCTTCATCACACTCTGAAAGCCCACAAATAGCATCAGCAAGACTACTACGCATTGATTTTGGAGACATATTTAAGAGTTCATTTACTTTAGGAATTAAACTCTTTGCTAAGATATTTGCTCTTTCTAATTTTTCTGTATTCATATTACTATCTATTTATATCCTTTGCAGGATGATTAACTAATCTTTTTGATACTATCAATTTCCATACTCCATAGTACAAACTCTCTATTGGAGCGAGTGCCATCTTTCTTAGCAGGGTTGATTCTTACTTCAATCTTGCCAGTATAGCCTCTATAACTTTTTTCCGGAACAATACTTTTAATCCAACAAACATCGCATCTGGAACAGCTAACTTTGTCGCCAACCTTGTATAGAAGGCTTTCGATGTAATCATTTACGTAAGAACAAATCTCATCGTTAGCATCATTGATAATGCTTAGTTGTTTGTCAACCTTTACTTTTAATTCTTCTTTTGTCATATCTTTTAAAATTATGTCCGAAGACGTTAAACATTTAACAATACTCTTTTGAGCTTTATTCGCAAATTCTCTTTTAACTCTTTAGCTTCACTCCAAAGTGTATATGTTGTGGTATAAAAATTATAACTACGTTCATCTACACAATGTAAGCCTGTTATGAGTAATTCTAACTCTTCGTTTGATAATACAACATTTTTATCCATACTTCTATTATTTATGCCTGAAGGTAATTAATAATTGCGTATTATATCAACTTTCCACTCCTTAGAAGAGAACTTCTTTTTGATGTTTTTAATTAAATTCTCTATCTCTTCAAAAGATTCAAAGGCATTAACTAAATCACCTACTTGATACCAATAGTCCCATCTGTCTGGTTGCTCATCTTTCTCCTTTTGAGTGAGTGGTCTAACAAACTCCCCTTTGATGGTTTGATAGTCGTTTGGAATTTCAATTCCACCCAAATATCCACTTACCGAGCTGTTACCACACATATTGCTTACTTTAATATACAATTTTGCGTAATAATGTATTGCTTCAGCACAAAGACCACAAAAAGAACTAATTTCTATATTCATTAGTCTCTTTTTGTCTTTAGTATAGCTACCCATAGTTGTATATGTTTTACCAGAGAGCTTAAACTGAAATCCTTCTCCAATATTCTGAGGAATAGCCCCAGTTATCTTAGATATATCAAATCCATTTTCTATTCGTAAATAGCTGTTTGTATCCATACGCTTTGCTTATTATGCCAGAAGGCGGTTAAACTTCTTCTCTTTTAAGACAAGATTCGGTATATCCCGTCCAGATACAAACCCCACCTCTTGCCTTGCACCATCCATTATTTACTTGATGCTTACATTTCTGTTTCATATCATTATATTTTTAAGTTACTATCTATATGCAAGGCATATAATAAATGTTGGAGTTCATGAACATAGGTAAATTCAAAATGAAAATAGTGATTACATTCATTTATATATTTCCAATCTCTAAGATTTTCAGATTGACTGATTTGTAAGTCACCATAAGTCATTCTATCAAGCTCGTCCCATTTATCATCTAGTTCCTTGGAAAACTGATAGCCACACTCTTCACTGCCAACGTAAAACCAGCTTGTGGATTTATTCCATCCATTCTTCTCCAAAATTGCTGGCACAAGATTAATAGGAACAATATCCTTAACCCAAGCACAGCAGTCACCTAAGAGAAAACCTTTATCCCCTAATTCTGCACCTTCGATGTTCTCTAAGCAGACAACACCTTTCAGAACCGTTCCATCGTCTAACTTCAAAGTCTTTGATGGGTCAGATGATGTTACTCTGTAAACGACATTCTGTGCTGTACCTAGTGGTACTCCATTTGTCATCACCAAATCTCCTGGAATGTATTCTAGTTTATCCATAGCTTAGTCCTTTTTATTAACGAAATCTTCATATTCACCTATCGTGATTTCCACGAAGTCTGGATTTTGCTTCTCAGCTCTAATACTATCATCGAAGTAAACGAAAATGCGGTCTTTGTGACGTAAAAGCTGGGTGATGGAGAATCGGCTGACGTGCGGAACTTCGATATTCAGTTCCTTCAATATCTTGAAATGATGAGTAAAGGATTTATATGATGTAAGTACTGCTGCTATTGCCTTACCTTGCTTACTACGCTTGTTAGGCGCAATAGCTATATAGTAACCGTCCTCCAATTTTACACCGTCTATCTTCTTCCACACCTTCTTATCAAGCGTATCGTAACGCTCAGAAAGAACCCATATAGCAGTAACCTCGTACTCTCTTGAGAGAGTTCTGTTAGGCTGATAGCCCTGATATTTTTCAAATTTGAAGCCTACGGCTTCTTCCACTCTTTTCAAGTAGGCTTGACGCTCTTTTTCTTCTTCATCGAGAATACTCTTAATGTATTCGTAAGCCTTACTTCCCTGTTTCGCTTCGTACAACATACACTTTACTTTTTACGATGATTAAACTTTTTGATGGCATCCTTCTTAGATGCTGCCATAATCTTAACACCCTTGATGATAAACTCATGCTGCGCCTTTGGCTGACACTTCTGCTTATCGGAAGGAATGTTGCCTTTCGGTGTATCAAGTCTAGGGCTTGAATACCCGAAAATATCATCTTGTGCGTAAGCTGCCGTAGCAGCCATCATCAACGCCATTCTCATTAAATTTCTACTCATAGCTACTCCTTTACTTCTTTAAAGATTACATTCTTTTTATCTGAACGATATTTAGGAAGACACTTCAATCCAAGTGGAGCTGCGCCACAATAGCCAGCCACTCCTTTAAAGAAGCATCCTTCACAAGTGTCATGTTCAACAGCTTCAAGAATAATAGTTACTCTTTCGCCTACTTTAATCTCGTTCATTCTTTGCCTTTTACGATTTTGTACACTTGTTTTAACTCATCTGTTGATAAGCGTTTGAAATCAAAAGAACTGATAGAGTAGATGAGAGTCTTACGAAGATTCTCTTCTTTAACATCTGATATTTCCTTTTCTGTAGGAACAGATATACTTTTCCTATCCCATATATCGTCACCACATTGCCAGCCCGAATTTCTTCTATATCTAGCGTTATCAACAACAATTTGAGTCTTTGTCACTTTACCAACCTTTGAAATACGTCTGTGATACATACCTGTAACTAGTACATCATCACCAACAACCAAATCTTTAAGCTCTTTCATACCTAGCCCTCCACATCTTTAGTTGTACCTAACAATGATTCATTGCCGATGTAAGGAATGCAATATGCCCAATTAGCATAAACGCAATGATAATATCCATCTTTGTCTATATAACCAAACAAATTTGCACGCCAATTATCTGATTTACTATCTCTAACCAACACCCTATCAAATGGTCTCAGCTCAACCTTCGTTTTCAAATCAACAATCTGTTTCTTCACTGCATCCCAAGTCTTGCCCTTCTTTGCTAAAGCGTCAAAAAAATGCATCTTTTCTTCTTCTGTAGATAAACGAGCTATACAGGTGCTTTTTTTGCAATAACCACCTTCACAAATAGTAATTATGCCTCTACTATCAAGACTAGCATGTAAATAATACTTTTTATCATTTTCTGCTTTGAAAACACCAATAAGTGAACGTTCTCTAGGAAGTTTAATGGTAATAAAATCCCAATCCTTGAACTTAGTTTTTTGCGGCTTATCCTTTAGGATTTCCGCTATGTTTATCTTTTCTTTCATAACTAAACCAATTTTTGCGTTAAACAATACTGGTAGTAACTCATACTACCAACGTATTTTGATATTTTGGGCAGCTCACCATCATAAGGAGTGACTTTCAAGCCATCAATGAAATCAGCATTCTCAGTTGATACCTCGGTATCATGCTCATTCATAAACACCTTTTGCGCTGTCGTAGAATGGCTTTCAGTTCTAAGCTTACCGAGTGACCGCCAAACCTGCTTGCTATGGATGAACAATCCATGCAAAGGAATAGTCTTTACTTCTACTTTTGTTTCCATAACCTTTATTTTAATACATCTATTCTCTATCTAAATAAAACGGGGAATATCGAAATATTCTCATTTCTCTTCTCATATTAATCTCAGCTAAACGAGCAGCTTTATAAAGCTTAATATATGGCTTATCTTTGAGATATTGAATAAATTCGACAACAGAATATTCTTTCTTTTCCATACCCTTAACCATTTAAAGATGATAATAACTATTTGATACCCTTGCGCCCAAATCGAAGCAGCCCACAGCATCCGGCTTTAAGAAGCGTTTCTCTAACTTCTCCAAAGCCTCTTTATACTTCTGTTCCATGTGCTTACAATGAAGTCTCTGAGCTAATTTAAGTTGCTCGACAACACCCTTGCGAGCAACTCTATATTGTTTATCGGACATCATAGCCTTATTCGTTCACATAGTTGATTACGTGCTCCTGTGCTTGCTCATGCAAGTTATCAAAAGCGTCTTCTATAACTTCGGCTGTCTGATCGCCATTAAGGTTCTTCAGCATTTCGCCAACAACTTTTACCTGATGTTCTATAGGTAAAGAACAGAACTCTTCAACAAGGAAGCTTTTCTGATAATTGTAAGACATATCGTGAAATAAGTCTGATAAATCTACGTTTGCTTTATATACTGACATAATCTGAAAATTTAAAAGTGATGTTATTTATTAAAGGTATCTAAATACCTAAAAGTATAAGGTGCCAATCTGTTAACGATCTTCTTCAACTCCATCAATCGTTTTTTGTATTGCTCTGGAATCTGATGAAAGGTCTTTCCTTGAATCTTGTAAAAACCTTCGTGGGTTTCAACATATTCAATGAGAGCGTCGAGCAAGTAGGCTTGCTCAAAGTGAGTTAGCGATAATATTGTTTCTTTTGCCATAATTTTAATCGAAAATATGATGGTTCAACTTTCTCTTTCTGAGGTTTCTCTTAATCACTTCCATATCCTTGTGGTCGTTAGTGTGGTCCGCAAGAAGCTTGATGATTTCATAGATGTCATTTGCGTTATCCTCCAGGTTGGCGCAAATTTTCTCGTCACCGAAGAAACTCTTATTAAAGGGTTTCAAATGGAAGTAGTACTTTTTGGCTGCATCCTGCATCTGAGTGTAGTGCATCTTCTGCTCTTGCTTGTACTGAACGCTTAACAGCCTAAACATGCCCTGTTCATCCTTGATGAGCTGATCCAATACATCTGTTACCATTGCAATCAAGCAGCCATTGACCTGCAGGCGTTGGATAATCTTTTCCTGCTTCAAGCCAGATGTTACACCAAGCTCTGAGAGTGTAACCTTCAAATCGTTTACTGTAACTTTCTCTTTTCCCATTGTCTTACTTTTTAATTATCAAACCATGAACCTGCATATCTCCATTCCCAGTGAAGGCAAGTGTCATTAGGCTTCTTGCCTTCAGTATAGCATATTTCGGAAGCTATGCAATTACTACATATATGCTTCATAATCATGGAAGTTTAGATACCATATAATCTATCTCCTTATCCGTAAGGTCCAGATTGTTCTTACGCTTGAACTTGATGATGGCATCAATTCCGACCTCACCTTCAACCAACTGGTAGATGGCATCCTCATCAAATCCATTGTCGAGAACCTTGATAAGCTCCATTCCCAAATCATGGATTTTCTGCTGAAACTCCTTTTTGAGGTCTGCGTTAATTCGCTCTAAAGCTTCTGCTTTTTGACTGAATCCGCATCCGCCCTCAATGGCGAAGTCGTTACTGATGTTCTGACACATCTGATCAATGTCCTTGCTACCGAAGAACTGAGCGAAATAGGTATCGCCCTTCAAGGACTGTAGAATATCGATTTCTTCTTGCTTTGTCATAACTAATCCTCCTGGTCTAATTTATCATATTCTTTACGCAACTCAATAATTAAATTGGTGTAGGAAGCCATAGAGTCTTTCAAAAGTGAAAGCATACCTTTATGGTTGAGGATGTCGCCAACCGCCGTGTAGTACTTAAGGTTGTCGTTTGCCCCCAGAAGGTCAAAGCTACCGCAGCATGCCACATTGGTGTTGAAAGACTCTTCCTGGAAATTACCAACTTTAGCCTGGTAACGAATCACCAGGTTTCTGTCTCTTTCGACTCCTTTCAAGTTCAAGTGGACGATAAGTGACTTATAGCCTAAGTCAATACCCTCTACCTCCCAATCAGGGCAAACTGAAATGATGTCCTTAATCTTCTTTGTGGCTGACTCAAACATATTCTCGATGTTCTTTCTAACCTCTGCCTTCTTTGTTTCAACTGAATTGTTCATAATCTTTATAATTTTAATTGGTTCAACTTATAAGGTAGGCTCTGAATAGTCAAAACTACTACCTTTTATCTATATGCAAAGGTACGAAAATTTTCTGATATATGCAAATTTACCAACGATTATTTTAGTTAAAAATACTAAAACCATTAAATATATGCGAATATATCCGTAATTTTGCCAAATCAAACTTCGAAGATTATGATAGATTTTAATGAACTTTTTAAAAGAAATGACGTTGGCAGCATCATAGGAGAGCTGAAACAACGCGTGTTGGATATTCCACTTTGGAGTACCCTGTTATCTGAGTATGAGCCTATGCTCCATGAAATCGTAGAAGACCACGTAGGCAGACAGGACAGAACGCTTGATGACGGAATTGTAGAAAAGGCAGCTAGATTGCCTATCGGATTGGAGAAGCTTCTTACTAGAAGAATCTCTGAGTTCACAATGGCTATACCGGTCAAGCGTGTATATACGTATGATCAGGCTGACGAGGAACTGAAGACGATTGTTCGTGCCATCGAGAAAATCTACACCTGTGCACACATTGATGCCGTGAACATGCACAGAGCAAAGTGCTATTACGCCTCTTGTCAGATGTTCACACTTTGGTACACGCAGAAGAAGCCTAACAAGCTCTACGGGTTCAACAGTCAGTACAAACTGAAATGCAAGACATTCTCTCCAATGGACGGAGTTGACATCTATCCTTACTTTGATGAGTATGACGACTTGCTTGCTCTGTCATTCGAGTATAAGCGTAAGGTTACTGACACAGAGCACACCTTCTTCGAGACCTATACCGCAGACCATCATTACAAGTGGGACCTGTCTTCAGACGACGAAGAGTCCGGATGGAATTTGGTGGATGATAATGAGATTTCTATCGACAAGATTCCAGCCGTGTTCTGGTACCGGCACAAGCCATGCTGGGAAGGATTGAAACCTATCCGTGAGAATATCGAGTACACCATTTCCCGAAACAGCGATGTTGTGGCATACAATTCCGCTCCTGTCTTGAAGATTGCCGGTGCCATCGTTGGAATGGAGCGAAAGGGAGAGAGCAAGAGGGTGTATAGAGTCAGCGAAGACGGCGATGTTAGCTACGTGTCTTGGCAGCAGGCTATCGAGGCTCTTAAGTATCACGTTGACACTCTCGTCAAGCTTTTCTTCATGCAGTCTCAGATGCCGGACATCAGTTTCGAGAATATGAAGAGCCTTGGCAATATCGGCTATGATTCAAGAAAGACACTCCTCATGGATGCCCATCTTAAGATAGGAGAGGAGACTGGTGCCTGGATTGAAGGCTTCGAGAGAGAGGCCAACGTCATAAAGGCGTTCCTTTCCAAGATGAACACGAAATGGGCAGCTAGAATGGATGAGATTACTGTAGAGCACATTATCACTCCATTCATCCAGGAGGATGAGAATACCCAGATTGACAAATGGCTTAAGGCTAACGGCAACAAGCCTCTCGTCAGCCAGAAGGAATCTATTCAGCGTGCCGGTCTTTCCGATGATCCTGACAAGACTTTCAACGAGATTCAAGGAGAAGAGGAAGTAGAGGCCACAAGAACAGCAGCTTCTATGCCTAACTTATTCTCGGAGGAATAGCCATGAGAAAGAAGAAGGAAGAAGAGAAACTGCACTTTTGCCGTGAGTGTGCTCATGCTACTGACTTCCATAGTATGAGCCTTAAAGGTCAGCCTATCCTAGCCAAATGCCCATATCAAGAATGGAGCGTTCTTCTCAACTGGGATTGCTGCAAACACTTTAAAATGAAATTGTATGAAAAAGCCAAAACTGCCTAATCAGAAAAAGGCATATAAAGACCTTGGCAAGAGACTGAACGCTTATACCCGGAAAATCATTTCCATCTATGAGACTCTTGCCAAGGAGTCCGCTAAAATCGCCACCTCCACCGACTTCGATGGGGATGGCGAGTTCTCTTTTGATGATTTCCCTAGAACAGAAAGGAAGGTGAATGCCTTGCTGGATTACTATTCAAACAATATGCAGGCATTGGTCTATAATGGCATATCGGACGAATGGAAGAACAGTAACACGCTGCAGGACCTACTTGCCAAAAGGGTAATCGGTACCTTTACTAGGAAGATAGCGGACGCAAAACAGAAAGCTTACTTTGAGCACAACAACGCGGCAAAGAAGGCTTTCATGGAGAGAAAGATTAAAGGTCTAGGTCTTTCAGAAAGAATATGGAACCAGAGAGCTGATGTAAAGGAGTCTCTGGAGAAAGCTCTATCTGTCGGCATAGAGAAGGGTATGAGTGCAGTTAAACTCAGCAAGAAGGTCAGCAAGTACCTTAATGATTATCCTTCACTTGCCAAAGACTATAAGAAGAAATACGGAAAAGCCATCACCATTCAGAACTGTGAGTACAGAAGCGTTCGCCTTGCTCGTAATGAGATTAATATGGCCTACCGTTCTGCCGAACAGGAACGATGGGCTAGGATGGACTACATTAAAGGTAAGGAGATAAAGACGACCAATAACCCAAGTCATAAGCACGATATGTGTGATTTACTTGCAGGTGTCTATCCGAAGGATTTCTATTGGACAGGGTGGCACGTGAATTGTATGTGCTATGCTGTCCCTGTGATCATGGGAGAGAAAGAGTTTTGGACGAAAAAAAGAGATGATAAACAGATTGATGTTCCACATAATTTTAAGGCTTGGGTAGATGACAATAAACAAAAGATAGCAGAGAACAAACCTGTTTTCTACTCTCAAAACAAGAAATATTTTAAAGAAAAGGTAGAAGAAGAAAAATTGATGCCGGGAAACAATAAACAACAAAAAAGCGAATATGAGAGAATGGATAAAAAAGAGGCCGTTGATGAAATCATGAAACAAACTGGGGTCTCGGCGGAAAAAGCAGACTTCATGTATGAAAGCATCAGAGACTTCTCGTTCGGAGCGTACCAAGATATGAGAACCGTTCAAATGGGAGGTACTGACGTCTGGGATTTGCGGCATAGCGTAAAAGAATGGAAGGAGAGGGTCGATGCTTGTGAGGAGTTCATCACTAAGTCCCCTAAATGGAATGGCGGAACAACGTATCGAGGAATGCATGCCTCTGAAAGCTACTTAGATGAATTGTATGAAAAGAGCAAAAATGGTACTACTATAAATATGAATGGAATTTCGAGTTGGAGTACAAGCAAGGCTGTGGCCGAGGGATATACTTTCCCTAATCCTAAAACTCCTTTGCGGATTATCTTCGAAACTGATGATGCCCAACTGGGAACAAGTATTGCTCATATTTCTATTCATCCAAATGAAAGGGAAATCTTATGTTCTAAAGATAATGAATATTTTGTAAGTGAAATAGTCAAGTGGAAAAATAATTTGGAGAAAGATTTTTATATAGTGAAACTAAAGAATAAAATGAAACTTTCTAAATAATAAAGAAGGATTGGGTATTCCATATGGTGGATAGTCCAATCCTTTTCTTTCTCCTTTACCGCTGCAAAGGTAATATTTTATTTTGGAAAATCCAAATCTTTTTCGAAATTTAATTGATTCAAGCCCTCGTTGGTTTATTTGATACCTTGTAAGTCTCGAAGACTAAGATTAAATCCCAGGTTTGAATTACAAGTTCTGTCTGTTAGAAATCAGAGAGTTAGATTTGAGATAAGCGATAAACTTATCAAGCATTCTTGACGTGCGCTCTCTAATATCCGTTTCTGTAAAATCTGTCAACGTCTGTGACAGCATTCGTAATTCGTGTATCTTAGTTCCAATCCTCTCACCTGTGGATTTGAACTCACCATTATAATACTTAATCTTGTCAGCAAATCTGTAATCGGATGCCCGAATATTAACTCTTCGCTCCAATACCGATTTGTTTCCCAACATTTCAAGAACCTCGTCATTCGACAATCCACCTTCCTTGACTTGTCTGTTTCTTGGGAAAATGTGTTCAATATCATATGTTGCGTCAAGAGGAAGCAATTCCTGGCTATCGAAAGAGAATGCCCACCACACAATCATCGACTTCGTAATCGCACGAGTGTTTGAAAAACTGAAGTTGGTGAATTGCGAACGGAACAATTCCTCTTGGAATAGATAGTTCTCGAAAGCAATCTCTTTGTTCTCTATGATATTCACCATTTCGTTAAAGACCGGTGCTCGCAAGGCTGTTATTCCTGGGTTACTGATAGCGTATGCCCAGGTAAAGCCTGTCAAACGATTCAAGAACATATAGAACTTCTCGTTGTCTAGCATATTCTCAGCATTCTTATAGTGCATGAAATATACCGATACAATATAAGTCCATAAGCTGTTAGGCGCATAATTCAATACAAACAAGCGCTTTAGTACATCCACGGAAAAACGGTCTTCGTTCTGAGAATATACATCTTTCCAGAAGTCCGCAAGCAAGACAAGATTCTCTAAAGTCTGCTCTCGTCGAAGTAGGACATATCCATTTTTCTCATAGAACTTTCGAAGTCCTTCTGTCATAGAACTACGATTCGTCAGCAAAGCCCTCTCGTAGTACATATAGCGTGTAAACAACTCATCCAAAGGTGTCCCACGATATGGGTGGAATATTTTTGTAACGAGTTCGTCAAGCTCTTTCCATGTAGTGATAAACTCTTCCTTCTTTCCGATGGATGAGTAGAACTTATAGAGCTGTGCCTTGAAGATGTCTGAGTCAGACAAAGGCTTACCTCTATCATTAAGCGTCGAGAATATCCTAAGAGCAGTATCTTGCGACTCAGCCTCTATCGGAAGTAGTACGCAGTTATTGAGTATGCGAGCTGGATATAGTGCAAAGAAAGAAGGGTATTCTTCAATGAATTTTCCTATCTTGTCTTGAAAGTATCTGAAGTTGGTCGCATACCGACTTTTTCCTTCTGATGTTCCTTTCCGGAGTATATCCATAAACTCTTCCTTGTCGTTATCAGTTGCAACCTCCGAATTTATCTTTAAGTCGTTTGGATCATACTCTCCGAACTCATTTGCTCTCCAAATGCACTTTTCTATGTCCTCTCGCATCTTGATTGAACGATTGTCTTTCATGTGCTCCAGGCGATTGTAGAAAGCTCGCAGTAAGAGAAGCAAGGTCGTAAGACGCTGCTGACCGTCAATGATTTCAAGTTTCCCTTCGTCATTGCGGAATGTTACTATAGGACCGAGAAAGTAACTCTCTGAAGAATCGAAGCTGTCGCAGTTGTTATTCGGGAATGAAAAGGAAAATAAGTCTTCCCATAAGACCTTACATTCGTCTTCTCCCCAAGCATACGGACGCTGATAATCAGGAATCAAGAACGTCGCTTTTTTATCTTGAAAAAGATACTTTACGTTCTTTTGATCTACTATAAGCTTTGATGACATAGCAATTACATTCTACTTTTCATCAAACTCACCTTTCTCATCAAGATAGCGTACAGCTGCTTTCACGATAAACGAGAATCCTCTGAGTACAAAAGAACCTACCAGGCAAAGCAATGAGTCAATAACGTAGCCAAATGCCTGTACGCCACTAATACTTGAACTTTCATATCCATAACCGCCAGAAGTATTCAAGGCGTTTATCCAAGTTATAATTGAACCTATTATGGCTATAAATGAAACAACAGCTAAAATGTTCGAGATAGTTACAAGATGGTTTCCTACCTGTGGAACAAATTTTCTATTTCCCATATGATGCGCCCGTCATGCCGGTAGCTAAGCTTTAGTTAATAATCCGTCTATCAGATTAATAACGCATCATATAGTACTTTATTGTGTTGAACCAAAAAAAATCAGATTATTTTTTTGAGTACCTTTTCTCGCCCTGCATTCAGCTGGCGGTACTCATTGAAGTCTTTGTAGTGCTCGACCTTACCGTAAAGCTTCGGGTGGTCCATCATCTTATCAATCATTTCATTGGAGAACTCGTGATATCCGAACTCATGGTCTCCCTGGACGGAACCCATTCCCTGGCTTCTCGACGGCTTGTATTTATAGGTAAAATTGATGCCTCCCTCATAGGAGTATCTGGCAAGGCTATACGACAGGAACTTACCGTCCTTTCTTAAGATGTACCCATACGTCTGTGTCAAGCTGATGACGCGATATCCCAGTTTCTTAATATTCTCCAGGTTATCTTTCATACGCATCATACTAATGTCCTCTGAAAAACGCACATTTCTTACATTGAACTCGCTGTGTGAATTGATGTACAAATCGAGTTTGTCAATATCCCAATCATCCGGGTATATGAATTTTACCAATCTCTGCAGCCCTCTCTTATAGTTAATGAGAACCGCAAGAGTTGACTTTGGATCATAATTTCTCTTAATCTTAACCTTTACTTCCATAGTTATTTCTCCTCGAATTTATAGTTTGGGCAGCTTCTCTTGTTTCCCATCGCAAGCAGTACCGGGAACAGCAGACCGTGCCTGCAACCATTTCCGTGCTCGTCAGCAGCCTCGCAAGAGAAGCAGCCGTAATACTCGTTAATATTTAATGCTGCCATTATTCGTAATCCCTAATGTTCAACAATACCGGAAATCTCGGCACTCCAGCGTCAGAATACCCTTGATGCTGAACAGTCGCCGCCATACCTATCAATTCTTCCTTGTCGGCTAAGTATTGAGCTCTGAGTGACCTTGAACCTACCGGACGGGCACAGAACTCGTACTCTCCACACTTCAGTTTGAATATAGCGGTACCTGCATCATTGCCCTCCGCTTCCAAAACATCGACCACCTTGAACTCTGTCGTGTCGAACGATTTCAGCTTCATAAGGTCATTGCTTCTGCCCTCAGTATAGGTTCCATCTGCGTTTCTGATAATGGCACCCTCGTAACCGGTGGAAACGAATATCTTGTGCCATCGCTTGATGTCCTTCTCTGAATGAGCAACGAAAGTCTGCGTAAGGTACACCGGTCCGTTTGGATCAATGGAATCAAACTCCTCCTGCAGAACTTTCCATCTGGCAGAAAAGCTTCCCGGAATCTGTGCATCGTAGATAACCATGCGTAGCTTGTCGGTCATAGCAGAACGGCACTTGACGGCAGAACATATCTGCTGGAAGGTCAATTCCTGGTGGTTGTATATCTCCCCATCCAAAGGAAGCATACCGCGGTGTTTCTCTCCCCAAGCCTTAATCTGAGGAACATCGTATTCCTTACCGCCTCTCGATGTGAGGTGAATCTCTCCGTCTTCTCCTTCATGAAGGATGCAACGAACTCCATCGTACTTAGGTTGGGCGAAGCAAGGAAACTTCGTCTGTGACGGATAATATCTTGTTGCTAACATTGGTTTCATACGCTACTTAATATCTGAGGTTATTTTAATTCTCAATGGAGTACCATTCACTCTGTGCGTGACGAAAGACTCCAGGTCCGTATAGAAGCTACTGTAGCACTCTACACTAGAGCTTTCTACTTCAATGGTGATAATCTTTTTCATAGCCATTTCCCGTATCTTCTATGAATCTCATCGTAAATGTAGGCTCCACTCGTATGCGGAGCACTGAACATTAAGATGATGTCGTTATCTACCTTTATCTGATTTGTCCTGACTACCTTGTCATTCTTGACGTGGTCGCAATAGACCGTGTTGCAGGAGTGATATAGGCGCATCGTGCGCCCATATCTGTCAGTTCCTATATTCTCTTTGTACATGGCTAGTCCTCCAAATCTACATCAAAAGCAGCCTCAATAACTTCTTTGATGTCCTCTGTGTAACCGCAAATTCCGTTGTACTCCAGCCAATGATCCAGCAACTCTGTGTTAGTCATTTCGGCTACTTCACTCTCACTATACTCTGCCTCTTCTACGAGGTACTTCATCAAATCATTCTTATCCATATTACTTGATTTTATTAATGTCACAAACTAATACATTACCTACTATTACGTCTCTAATACCTGCAATATTCACAAGCATCGTGGCGTTCTCGTTCTGAGGAAGGTCGTAAACCTTGCCTTCCTCATTAACTACCATTACCTGCGACTTGCTGAGTCGGACCAACTCGATGTGTCCACCAACAAATCCTCTCAACTCCTCCAATGAGAAATCCGTTCCGTTGGATGGCTCCACATTCTTCTTGGCGCCATCCGTGAATATTACTGTTGATAACATAGGCTAATCATTCTCTTTGCATTGTTGATAGAATAAGTCTGTGTCTGACCGTCGATATAGATGTATCTCTGACCGAACATATCCTCAAAAACCTGGATAATGTGCTTCTTGTATTTGAGAAGCTTTGTTTCAAAAAGACCACTCATAGCAGTTCCTCCTCCTATATTAAGCGATGGTGGTCTCGTACAACTTCTTGGTTGCCTCGAACACCTCTTCTCCCTGGAACATTCCGCAGTCTGCACTCTCGAAGCCCCAGTCCTCTGCGTCTCCGTCAAATATACCATATGCTGAAACTCGGAACAATGTAGGTGCAACTGAAACTACATTGATTGCCATCTTGCCAGATGCTATTCTCATAAGCTCTGAAACCTCATTAACTGTCATTTCATCAAAGCGAGCATAAACTAAATTCTTCATAATCTTTATAATTTTAATTGGTTCAACTTATAAGGTAGGCTCTGAATAGTCAAAACTACTACCTTTTATCTATATGCAAAGGTACGAAAATTTTCTGATATATGCAAATTTACCAACGATTATTTTAGTTAAAAATACTAAATTATAATACGCTGGTAATCAAATAGTTAAGGCGCCTACTCTCACGAGCAAACGCCTAGCTAACATGGTTTTAAAAAGAAATTACAAGAAACCGCCACGTCGGAGCTGTGCATCGGTAGCATTGTTAAGCCACTCCTCGCACTTCTCTATGATGCCCGTACAAGCGTCCGGCGCATCATCGTGGGCGTTATATCCTTCCTTTCTGTAGGATTTCATATCGTGGGCGAACTCCGGCCACAACTGTTCCCAATTAGAAGGGAAGACTAGTTTATTGTTTACCTCGCTGGAGCGAGTGAATATTCTAATCTGTTTGTTCTTCGATTGCGTGAACGTTACGAACTGGGTGATTCTGTTTCCGTGTTCCCTTGTTATGCGCTCGACATTGCGGGCGTAAGAGCGTCCACCATTGTTACTTTCAACGAAACACACGTCTGTCTGATTGCGCTTAACCATATTGGCTTGCGCTGGTTCCGTGTATTCCATCGGTCGCTTAGTGTATAGAACATCGGTAACATAGTAGCCGTCATCGTGTGCATCGAAGCATATAGAGCAAAGGAAGTCGAAACCGGTATCTGCCGAGTCTGTGTAGTTGCCAATCATTCTTGCATACCTTCTGTCCGGCAGCTCATCGTATGTTCTGAAGGCATGGTACATAAGACCTTCCATAGGGGTAGGGTTCTGCATGTACTGTGTCTCAAATACGAACTCGCTGGCATGCTTGATTTTATACAGCTCCTCCAGCGTATGCTTCCACGGCCACAAGGCTCGCTCCTTTCCGTCCTCGTCTGTCTGTATTACCGGGAGGGAAACAACCTTCCACTCATTCGGCTCAATCTCTTGAAGGTAACCGCACAAGTCGTGCTCGTGCAACCTCTGCATGACGATGATAATTGGCGTATGACGTGAGTTTACACGGTTACGGATGGTTGTCTCGAAACGTCTGTTGATAGACTCTCTGACGTTATCGGACAAAGCATCGTCCGGTCGTAAAGGGTCATCGATAACTATGGCTCCCGAAAAGTGACCGGGGTTGAACGTAGCCATGAACTTATCCATGTTCTTTATGTCTTCTTCGGTCCAGTCTGGCTGACCTGCACCAAAACCTGTGATCTGACCCAAGGTAGATGTAGCATACTCACCACCACCTGCCGTTGTGCTCCATTTTGATCTTGTGTTATCGTTCTTTCTGATTTTGACATTCGGAAATAGTGTTTGAAAATATGTAGAAGTTATCGTGTCCTTGACTGCCATTGAGTTGTCCTGGACGAGACTTCCGGAATAAGATATATGAAGAAACTTTGAAGCAGGGTTCAGCGCAAGACCATATGCGATAAACATCTGTGAACACAAGAGTGTCTTTCCATAACGAGGGCTGATGTTGATAATCAGCTTGTTAGTCTTTCCCCTTATCACATCCATGAGCGCATCACATATAATCCTGTGATGTTCGCCTATTACATACTCACGTCGAGCAGTATAGGCGAACATCTTAGTAGTGAATTGCAGCAGGGACGATGCCACTAACTGCTTATGAAGAAAACGTTGTTTCTCAAAGTCCATTTATCTTCTGTAATTCTTTAATATCATCCAAGGACAGCTTAGGGAACTTGAAGTCCTCGCCATCCTTGCCGGTTACTTCTTGAATATGCTTATCTGCCAATCCGTTGAGCCTTGCAACAATACTGGAATCAAACTGATGAAGCATGGCGCCATCAATTTGCTGAGCCATCACGACATTCTCAATCTGTGTTATCACCTGCTCAAAGCCTGGTCTCTTAAGATTACCTCTCTTGAAATCCGCCCATTTCTGAACGATGCCACAGAAAGCACAAAATCCGACAAGGGTATAGGCTCTTCTGAAAACCCTTACCTCTTGTCTCATGGAATTTGTGGATTTGCCGCTGCCGCCTGCAATGGAGTTGCTACCAGTCTTTTGCTGCCAAGGGTCATTTTCAACATCATCACAGTAAGCTACAAACTTATCCCATAATTCCTGAGAAGACTTAATCTTGTATGGTCTTCCAACAGGATTGGGGATTCTATGTACGAAAGACTTTACTTTCGGCTGTGATGATTCATCTGTCATGGTTTCTTAACTTTTACTAGTTTACCGCAAGCGGAACAATTATACTCATAATACTCTGAAGGCTTGACCTGGATATTCTCCTCAACGCCCTTCATTTCCTCCTTGAACTTCTGGTCCTTCTGGGCTTCCGTTACGACCTTCTTAGCCGTATGGTTAGTCTCAGCCTTGGAAGGTGCGGCCGCAGGTTTCTGTTCCTTTGGCTTAGCGTTGAGTCCAAGCATACCGGCAATGCTCTCATCGAAAGCAAACTGAATGCTGTTAGGATCACCGAGATAGGAGAGCTCCTTGCGAAGCTTCTTCTCGTTCCAAGTGGCAAACTCGGACGTCTTGTCATCAGCGATTCTATACTGCTTAATCTGCTCATCAGTCAGATAGTCAACACGGATGCATGGAACCTTATCCATTCCCAATGCCTTAGCAGCCTTATACACACCGTTACCGGTTACAATCACGTTGTTCTTATCAACGGAAATAGGCTGAGTGATGCCGAAATCCTTGATGGACTGCATGATTGCCTGTACTGCCGTCTCGTCGGTCTTGTGCGAACCGTCATGAGGCACGATACTGTCAATAGGTAACTCAATTACCTTGTCATTAATCTTAATCTCTTCCATACCTGTTAATCCTCAATTTCTATTGTTTCCATATTTCCGCAATATGGGCAAACGACCTTCATATAATGTGAACCGTCCTCGCGCTCTTTGAGAACGAACAAATCCTTGGCAGGGTCCTCCTCCTCATCATCTGAAGAAGCTTCCTCGCTTTCGCCAGCCTCTTCATTGGATGGAGCCTCGAAGTTCTCCTCATCAACCTGAGAATAGTCATCCTGGAAGCCACCATACTCTTCTGCCTGCTGATTGATGCTGTCGAGGGAGAAGTTGAGCATCTGGTTGATATCCTCAAAGAAGAATGCCTGCATATCGGTAGGAACCTCCATGTTGCGCAATTCCTCCAAAAGCTGGTCTTCATCAAAGGAAGATTTCTCTGCCAGCTTGTTATCGAGGATGCGGTACTTCTTTGCCATTTCGTCGTCCATATCCGAGTAAACGACAGGAACGAACTCCATACCCAACTGGTAAGCGGCCACGTATCTTGTGTGACCGGCAATGATTACACCTGCCTTATCAACGAGGATAGGCTTAACGAATCCAAAACGCTTGATACTCTCCTTCGTAGGCTCAACCGCATTCGTGTTGTCACGAGGGTTGTCATAGTAAGGAAAGATTTCACTGAGCTTAACTGACTTTACTTTCATTTCTTATCCTCCTTCTTCTTGGCTGTCTCTCTTGCTACGCGTCTCTCGTCGACAACCTTTTCGATAGCCGCATTATACTTATAGCTCTTGAAAATCTTGGCGAAACCGGTAACATACTTAAGTTTTACAAGCTCTTTCTGCTCCAGACCTACCTTTTCGCAAATCTCACGCTCAGATACACCATCTCTGAGCATATTGAAGACGATGTTTACCATTCCATCTACAGAGTGACTTCCACGGGCACGATTATGTCTTACGGTTGATGCCATACGCTGGTCGATGTCCTTGTCTAGAACTACGATAGGCAGCTTTCCGCCACATCGCTCATTGATGTCCGCAAACTTGCGAATAACGAGGTTTCTGTGGAAACCGTCGATGATTACATACTTCTGCAGCTTCTCGTCCCAAATGGTAACGATAGGCATAGTGTAACCGTCTTCCCTCACGGATGTATAGAGAAGACGCATTTCCTTATCTGCCACATGGTTAGGGTTGTAGTTGTTGGCTACAACCATATCCTTGTCAACCCAAAGCACGCAATCTACAGGGTTGACTTTCTCTGGAGATAAGGAACTGATATACTTTCTGAGGTCGTTCAAAAACTGCACCTTATCCTTGGCAGCATCAAACTCCTTCTTGATGTTCTCTTGAAGATTCATATTCCTTATTAGCTTTTTCTATTTTAACATAATTGTCGCTCAAATACTGACGCAAAGAACGCTCTACGCTCTGAATGCGCTTCATTCCGAAATCTTCCGCAATGACGCAGACAGCGCTGGTATAACCAATCTGATGTATTACGTAATCAATACACTCCTGGCAATGCCCGGCTTTAGCTACATTCCTCTTCTTGGCAGAACGGTAGCCTTTCTTGATAGTCTCCGCATTCTTCTTGTCTTCACAAAGATTGTCTGCGAGATAATCAACGTATTCATCCCAATCCTTGAAATAAGGTGGCAAATTGTAGCAGTATGTTGCTATTTCGTTAAATACGTGTACAGACGTATTGACGTTTGCAACTCTTCGTACCAACTTGTCGTAGAACCATGGATCCACTTCCTTAATGAAACCTAAGTCGTGGATAGCCTGCTCATGGATGAGGGAACTTACTCGGCACGCTCTGAGTGGCTTCTGCGTGAACTGATAGTTATAAAGCTTACAGTACGGAAGCTTGTTGCTGAAGATGTAATACCATACATCATAAACCTTCCAATCCCAAATAGGGTAGAGCACCAGACTTCTCGGTGTGCCGTCTTTATAATATCCGCCACCACCTCCCCACGTAATACCTGGAAGGCACTCACCTCTAGTAAGACCCGACAATCGTGCCGGCGACTCCTCGATACGGACACCACCTAAAGTTAGGTAGTCTTTGCCGAAGAGCATTCTGTGTACCTGATCAAGGGTCTTGGAGAAATACTGATTGTGCGGAATCTCCAAATCACCATATGAATCTGGTTCCTTCTCACGAATCCACTTTTCTCCTGGCCCCCATACATTGAACCATTCTCCCTTTGAGGCATTCCATTCCTGGAAGTATGACTGAATCCAATACGGCTCAACCCACGGCAAGTGCATGATGTATCGTATGTACTCGATAGTCATTGGAGTCTCTGCCTCTTGGTCTAGGAAGAGGACGGGAATCTTTTCAATTCCCATCTCCTTCATAACCTCGTGCGCAAGGTTGAGAACCACGGTAGAGTCCTTTCCTCCCGACATCGTCACGACAATCTTACGCTTACCATAAAACTCCCGAAAGATGTATCTGAATCTTTCAAGAGCTGCCTCATAAACGTTTTTGTCACTGTAAAATATCATTTCTTTCTATTGTTTAATAATACCTTGTCGCTGGAATTACTGAAATGGGTGTCAAGGTAATTCTTAAGCCTACCCATCATTTCTTTATTGTTGTGGCCGCGAGCGGCATTGTGCATGATTGTTGCATATCTCAACTTCTCTTCGTCGAAGTCAACGAAGCATACAGGAACCATCTCATATCCGATGACGCAGGCGGCGCGGTATCTGTTCTCTCCGTCCACAATCTGCATCGTCGAGCGGTTGACAACGATAGGCTGAGTAAATCCGAAATATAGCAACGATTTGATGAGAAGGTCGAAGCTGTCTGCATCATGCGTGTTAGGGTTATAGTCATTCGGATAAATGTCATCAACCTTAACGTATTCAATATGCAGCGGCTTCACCTGCTCAACCTCGATATTGTCCTTTGCCAATTTCAAGGCTAGATTTTCCTTAGAGTTTTTTGTATTCATCGAGAAATTCCTTGTTTACGATTTCCTTAACCCAATCCTTGCTTGACTTAGCCAAATAAGGATTTTTGAACTCACTCTCCCAATCTACAGACTCTACATCAAACTGGTTGTCGTAGGTCTTGCTGTTTCGAGGAATGCCACCTACGGCGCCTGGATTGTTGAACGTGCTTCTGTATGCACCGAAATGCTGAACCAGACCGGGAACGATAGCGTAAAGGTCGATACCCTTTGCCTGAAGGTATGCCTTAAGGCGCGAATCATCATAACGTGTCTGATCATCCGTCATCTTGTTTGAAGTTTCAACAAAGTCATTGGCTAGGTCATTTGGATATACGCTAGCCTGCAGCCAGAAGTTAGTCTTTGTAGAAATAACGTGCTTGCCCTTTGCGTAACAATCAGTATAGTCACCATTTGTAGGATTGTAGAAACTGATAACATTGTTTTCGGGAGCAAAAGAGAGAATATGTAAAATCTTGGCAAGAATGTTGCGGTCAAAGGTAATGTCATCGTGGATAATCATGCGATGGGTTCCTTCCGCTACCTCTTGCGTCAACGCTTGGGAATAATTGTCCCAAAGACCCTTACTTCGGTCCATAGAGATACTGACAGGAATACCATAAGGCTTCGTGCTGGTCTCTATCAACTTCTTAAGGTATTTGCCCTCACGTTCTCGCTTCGGAACGTTGAGGATGATAATCTGAGAGAGTTTAATCATATGCGTAATTATTTAGTAACTGTCCATTCTCCACCTCGCTTGGCTACCTTGCTTATGGCTACAGCCAAACGGTTTCTGTTCATATCGCTACCATAGAAAACCTTACCTGCGGCATAGGCTGCTTGGGCAACAAGTCCTTGACCCATGAAGAAGTCTGTGATAGAGCAGAACGGAACATCCTTACAAATCTTGAACACCGCATCCCATTCATCCATTCCCTGGAGTCCCCAGTCTTCTGCCTGCTTGGTGCCTTGGATAATCCAGCACTTGCAATCTGGCTTATGATAATAGGTGTTCTCGTAGATTTTTACATGAGGGAACAGCGATTCTACCATAGGAACCAACTGTTTCTTATTTCTGTAGAAGCACTCGACGAATAGTCTGTCCGGATTAATCTGCTCGATGCACCTCTTGATGTGGGCAACGAACTCGTCAAAATTATCAACCGGGCATTGCTTCTCCGCCTTGGTATAATACGCTTTGAGGACACCTTTACTTCCTGCCGGGTCGATGAATACACAATCGGCATTCTTTGAAAACTCCGGAAGCCCCAAAGTAATATCGGCAATGGTAATCTTGCTACCATTGCCTAAACTGTAAATCTCGCCTTCTGTGATGGGGTATTTGTCAATACTGCCATCATAACGCAAACCTTTCTGTGATGTCATACGCAATTTACTATTAAATAATTGTGATACTCTGATACGTTTTCTTCACCAAAAAGACTGCACAGAACCTTCTTAGAATAATAGAAATGTCTGAACTCTACATCGCATTTCTCGTAAGTGACCGGATGATACTTCTCCTTGTAGAACATCAAAAACTTACGAGCCTTACACTGTGATATAGCAAGAACAGCGTACCGGGAAAGATAAGATGGGGAACCGAACAATGCTACGATATTGTTGAAATTCCTGCAATCTAAACTCTTTCCGTCGAAAGGCTCACATACAACCCTATCCTTATAGGCTGGGTATTTGTTAGTGAACTGCTCCAACATTCCTTTACTAGGATCAATTCCTAGATATTCCTTTGGGTCGATTTCTGCAATCTCTGTCAGCAAGCCGGTACCACATCCGATGTCTAGGATTGAACCGCTGAGAGGTGGGAGCATTTGCCCCACCTCACGGTTCTCAACGAGACTCATTTCATCACGAAACAAAGTGTCGTACTTACTTGCTATTTTATCATACTGGGAATAATTCATTTTCTACTGTTGCCTGTTGCCAGGTGATTTTTTTACTTGAAATGGTTACGAAATTCTTGTGATTGTATATGTTACAATTCGGGAACATCGATTTCAACTGCATTCTGTCATAGGTGAAATGGTGCATTTCCTCGAACTCTGCAGGGGTGTAGTCATCCTTGTAGAACATAAGGCAATAATCCAAACCACTCTCGCCCAGTTTGCGGAGATACTGAGGCATGAAGTAGGAAGCGGTACCGAAAAGAGCAACCACAACGCTGTCTGCCGACATCCATTTCTTTATCGCCTCCTCAAAAGAAATAGTAGAACATCTTCGGAAAAAACCAGAGGTCTTCTCCCTGAACTGCTTGATTGCTTTCTTGCTAGGATCAACTCCATAATACATTTCCGGCTTTATCTTGGTGAAAGCGACGAAGTCTCCGTTTCCGATGCCTGCCTCGAAAAATCTTCTGTCCTTGAACGTGAACATGATAGATTTTGCCATCACGTCCATTTCCTGATTCGAATAGATTCGCGGTACCGGCCACTCCAGGAAGTCGAACTCGTTGAAAACCTTCTGTCTGTTCAAAATCCAAGTAGTCTCGAATGGGTCACCCATCGTCCAATACTTGTAACCATCAATGTAAAGGTAAGGGAAATTATACTTCCCCCATCTTTCATGGACTCCATTGTCTCGCTGTGCGCTGACGAAGTAATAGAACTCGTCGTTTGTCAATGCGCACTTGTCTCTGTGAATGTACTCATGAGGAACGTCTATCATTGAAGTGGCCCATTGCCACTTACAACGCTTGATGAACTCTCTGAGCTTACTGTAATCGTATTCCATCGCTGCAAATTTAATAAAATATTTAATGATTAAATACCTAAAATCTAAAATTAACTATATTTTAACATAAAATTGTGCATATATGCGGCTTGGATAGTCAAAAACACCGCAAAATAGGCTCTTCTCATACGCAAAGGTACGAAAAAATCTCGATATATGCAAATATATCAAACGGAAATTTTAGCCAAAAATACTAAAAATTACGCCGTTCTACTAGCCCTGTTTGGGAGCCTGGATTCTATCTGCCACAGATTATCTTTGATAAGCTTCAGAATGGTATCGTGAAAAGCGGAATTGATGTTTCCGTGGCCCTGGCATTGAACAACGGTAACATCGGCTAAGTTTACCTCGATTGTCTCCATACGCTGCCCGTTTACCTTGGCAGAAAGTATGAGGCAGTTCGGCTTTCTGTTCACATCGTAATAACCATTCCTAAATACACAGTGCCCCATTTCCTTGCCCTCTTCAAAGAACTCCTGGACGGACTTAAGAACCTGTATGTCTATGGCGCCATCCTTTATGTCAATGTCAAAGAACTGCTTTCTTCTGTCAACATATACATTAGCCATTGCTTCTGCCTTTTTCTTATTCTCCTCTTCGGCTTTAGCAGCTTGCTCCAGATATCTGAGTTGCATTTTCTCTTCCGCAATCAGACGCAGCTTAGTCATTCTGTCCTCCATTTTCTTTTTCTTGTTGTCTGCTGCCTTTAGCCACTTGTCGTGCGCCTCACGAAGATTCTCCGGGCAAACTATAGAAGGGTTACGTACATCTTTCTTAAGATACATAATACTGTCGAGCATATCCCACCACAAGCTATCGTAAATATAAGAAGCCTTTCCGTGTCTGACAACAATCTTGACGGCAGACATTTTTTCTCTGTCGAAGACAGCTTCATGGTACTTACACACCTTCCACATATCAATATCACGTCTCATGAGAGTTTCATTGTATGGGTTAGCATTGACGGAACGGAAGATTTCGTCACACAGAATCTTTTCCCCGAAGTCTCTGAGAGCATATTTATACTTGCCTTGGACTGAAGCGTAATATACTCCATCGAATCCAATATCACGAGGATCACCCAAGAAACTCCATACAGTATGCGTTCTTACTTCCAACTTTCCGAAAGCAGAAAAAGCATCTTCTATATATCCGCTGGTTCGCTGCCTGGCAAGGAAAACATATTCCCCATCTTTCAACCATTGCTGCATACACTCCTTGAAGTAAATCTTCTCCTTAATCATCTTGTGGAACCGGAACTTCGCTCTTACCTGAAAGTATCTGAGGACCTGCCATCCCTTGAATGTGCATACTAGATAGAAACACCCTCTTGAAAATCTGTCACCATACTTGTAGGCATCATCTTCAGAGATGCAAGTCTTGATGGCCCACTCACGCTGCTTGTCTGATAACTCCGGAATTCTGTCCGAGAGTTTTACAACTTTACGTTCTGTCTTATTTCTTGGCTTCATAACTCACATATTAAAAATCAAACAAACTCAACTGACCAATCTCAGCATCTTTCTTTCTCTGAGCCTCGGCTTTCTTCTTCAAGCGCTCCTTCTCAGCGGACTCCTTCTTCTGGAGTTCGATGATTTTGGCTTGCTTGAATTCCTCCTCAGCCTTCTTCTCCAGATTCTCCTTGGTCTGGTCTGAGAGATTTGTAACAATGGTGCAATTCTGATTCTTGGTGAATGAAACTTCTTCTTCATTATAATAGTGAATTGCAATTCCATAAATCTCATCATCGTCAAACCCCTGTCTTCCGGATTTCTTGACCTCTGAGATAATAAAGTCGCAGCAGTCATCGATATTCTTGCCAGGCTTGGCGTAATCCTTTGCGAACAATTCATCCTCTGCTGCACGCTTGTCAAGATATGCCTTGATTATCTTCTTGAATGTTTCTGATCCTTTCATAACCTTTCCATTTTTTGAAACCTATAGGCTTGTCTCTAAAACCCTTACGGAATGCTTCTCTCATAGAGATGCAAATGAAATCTACGCTGCATTGTGCCAAGCCCGTACAAAACGCACAATCCTCGCAATCATCCATTGGTTCCGCTACGTACACGATGCCGTTAATGACTATCGCCGCTTTCTCCTTGAAGACTGCCATTCCTTTTCGCCAGCAAAGCCTTTGACCTTATTAATCTTCTAGCCAAATCAAAGTCTTTGGGCCTTGTGGATTTTTCATTAATAAAAGCTGCTGCTTTTTCTAGAACACTAAGCAGTTCTCTGAACTCAGTCTTCGTTGTCTTCACTTCCATACGCTTTCTGTGCCGTTATAATTCTACAACCGGTGTAATCGTCGGCAGAAAGGACAATCTCACCATTCTTAACCTTTTCTCTAATCATGGAGCAAGCATCCGTATTTGATTCTGCCTCTACGGTTATTGTCTTACTCAAAGTTTCTTGAATGCAAACGTCATATTTCATATTATGTTACCTCCCATGTTTCAATGTTAAACTCGTAGCTTTTACCACTACATTGGCTCTGCCCGATATTGCGCAAATCTTTAAGTTGCTCTTCCGAAGCTCCATTAGCCTCGGCTGTTGCGTAGCATTTCTGAAGGCTGTCGGCTACTCTAAGCAATTCGCCGCTTCCCTTTGTATGCCAGGCATCTTCTTTATAAATCAGATATACCTTCATAATTAAATCTCTTTAAAATGAACACTAGTTCTATCTTTACGTTCACTTGCAAGGCAAGCTAAATCTTCGCAAGTTATCTCGACGTCATCGCGATGAACGTTTGGAATACATACAATACAATTTGGACAACTCCCTCGTTTTGCCACAACACAATTAATGCCATTGATAGAAAGCTTTTGACCGATAGGGAAGTCTGCTTCTATACTAGACTTTTTTACATTGATGATATCTTTGTTCTCATCCATGATTAATCCTCCTTTTCTTTTAAGTAACGAAGGTATAACTGACATTTGTCGCAATCAGAATTGCATCTATAACTGTACTCGTTGGCGCAAGCCATAAATAATTCACTTCTTTTCATAATGGTGTAAAATTAAAGGTCGGGTGCCGTCTTTCCGAGCTGTCGCAAAATAAAGAATATCAAACATTGTTTTGTTATTTAATCCCGACCATTGATTAACGATGATTTTTACTTAATTCTACATGTTTCACCTCCAATCTTATTAAGTTTAACTTCCATATCCTGTAAATCTGCCAACAGCGGAACTTCTTGTCTCGTTGCACACCGAGCCTGGCTTAAGATAGTACTTGTAATGCGTACTTCTCTCCAACCTCTTACTCCAGCAGAAACCGAAAGCATCGAACTCCTTGCCGCACCATTCATGTGCGTAGTAATATTCGTTAGCATGTACCTTTTGCTCCTTGCTGAGCTGAAAGAACAATGCACGATACTTGTTGGCCTCTGTTGGATTCTCCTTAAAATCCTTCTCAATCTGCTTACGCTCCTCGGTATATTCAGCCAATTTCTGCTGGTATTCCTCCTCGCTATCGCACAGATAATAATCTGTGTCTGTCCAATGACTATCCCAATAGGAATTGGAAGACTGATGTATATGATAAATATTTTTCATTTCTTTTTATCCTTTCTATAAAGGAAGAATGCGTCACCTTGCCAGCCGAAGTTCCTGGACTCACATTTTGCAAGTATATGTGTATCTGTCTCGATGAGCACATCTTCATATTTGTCTAACTCAGTTTGTGTATCTGATGTATCTTCTCCATAATCCCATTGAAGCATAAATTCCAATATTTCATTATGGTCACCGACACAATCCAGTCTGCAAACATACTCGTAATCCCTAATATCTCCAGAACAGCTCTGATGCTGCGGGGAAATCTCTACGATAAGAGATAAGTAATCGTAATCTTTCATATTATTTATATCTTAAAAGGTAGGCTGCCGTCTTTCCGGCTGCCAGATAAGAATAAGGTATCTAACTTGTGGGTGTCCTTAATACCCAAATCGTTAAACCTTACTTTTGCCTACCTTTATAATAAGTATATAAATCCATCATACTATTGTAGAACCACTGCCATGCGACAATCTCCTTCTGCTCTTTAGTAATATCCAGGGCATCAGTAATCATCTTTCTGCGCCAGTTTATCAGTCTGTCACATGACTGGATGATTCTTGCAATCATCACATGGGCGACATTCTCCATCATTACCGCCTCGCCATTTACCATCTTCAGGGCGTACTTTTCTGCAGCATCGTGCCAAAGGTTGTAGGCTACAGAATCATTATTGAGCATCAGATAGAGTTCTTCCATGTCTGCCGTTCTCGTGTATTGTACCATTTCCTTTACCAACATAGCTAGCCCTCCAATTTGTCTATATACTCTTTTCTTGCCTCTGTGAACACCTTGGCTTTGCGCTCGTCCGAAAGAAACTCTTTGATAGAGAATCCCAATGCGATAATACCATTCTCAAATTCCCATGTATATCCGCATTCATGGTTGCCAAACTCATAGATGAGAGCATCCTTTAAATTCTCATCATTTGAATAGAACTCCTCGTCCTCCTTTACTGAACGCTCGGAAAACTCGATGAACAAATGCTCATCCTCTTTTAGGCAATAGACTCCACAGCCTAAGGAAGAAATCTTCTTTAAGTCTTCCTCGCTGGTTGAGAGTCCCCACTCAGCCATCATTTCCTCAAACTGTTTGTCTCCAAAGGCAGCTTTCATCGGGAGCTTGTTGAACTCCTTTTGTTGCTTGGCTTTATAATCTACGTATTTCATAACTCGTTTAATTTATACGCTTGGCAAGCATTGTCCCCACAATGAGGGTTCTCGGAAAAATCACAAGATCCATATCCATAAATGTCCTCGTGAAGGAACAATGCACAGTTGCCACAACACTTGTTTATATTCTTACACATATTCCCTGGTCAACACCTCCTCTGTTATAATAGCGGCTACACTTAAAGCCAAGGCTGGTCAGCCAATCCGTAATAGCTGGATGGAGTTTGTATGGAGCATAACAGTCTCTCCACCAATCCTTGCTATCTGGGTCTGGAATTTTCCAATCATATGAAAAGTGTGCTGCGCCACCGATTAAAGCGTGATCATATCGCATCAAGTACTTCTTGATATAAGCAAGAAGCTTTTCCTTGTTTTCCTCTGTGAGTTGAGAAACTCTAGCTGCTCTGATTTCTTCAATTAACCCCATGACCGTACCTCCTTTACATAATGCCCTCCTTCATCAAGAGCTTATACTCTTCCATGCTGTCCCCAACGTGGCCATACAAGCAACCGTCCTCGACGTTCTTCCAATACTCTTGTTGGGTGGAATATGCCGCCATACTGGCGACTACGACCACGTAGCCCAATGATTTAATAAGATTGAAATTTGAATTTCTCATAATTATTCCCTTTCTATGAATTTTAATTGGTTTATATTTTACTAATCTGAAGCGACATTCTGGTTAAAATCATCTTGTCGATTTCTTCGAGGCAACTGTGCTCATCGAGCGTCCTCAAATCATCTATTGAATCGAGATATTCTTTCACGGTCTCGAAAGAACAATAGCTGCTCCCGTACTTACGGAAGTACTCTTCCTCTATGAATCTGACCAGCATATACTGCTTGCGAAGCATGTCGAAATATGGATTATCTCTGTAATTGCCCAAATTGTGGTCTGGTCTAAGATTTTCCTCAATCTCTCCAAAAGCCCTGAAAACTTTATCCGTCGAAAGGCATACGACCGCACACTCTCTGAAATGTTTCTGCAACTGTTCCTTTTTAGAGGAGGTCAAACTGCTAGTTTCAATATATCCTAACTTCTTCATAATCTTTATAATTTTAATTGGTTCAACTTGTAAGATAGGCTCTGAATAGTCAAAAGTACTACCTTTTATCTATATGCAAAGGTACGAAAATTTTCTGATATATGCAAATTTACCAACGATTATTTTAGTTAAAAATACTAAATCATAGTACTTTATAACTATCTGATTATCAGAATGGTGCATCTGCTTCTTCTGGTTTTTCGAAAGGCACCTGTACATCTTCGTTGATTAAATTCGTCTTGAAAAAATTTGTCGTATTTTTGTTGAATCCCATAAAAAATTTGAATGTTCCGATATTACGTCCCTTGGCAACGTCTATCATAGCCGTTCCGTCAGTAGGATAATCGTCCTTGTTATCAAATGGGGCAGGGTACGCTCTGTTGTAATACTCTGCTCGATATACTAGTATGACAACATCGGCAGCTTCTCCTATCTGTCCACTATCGCGCAGTCGGTTCAGATTCGGCTCCGGGCAGTTACTATCTCTAGACAACTGACTTAGGGCGATGATCCATATGTTCAGTTCCTTTGCGAGGTTCTTGAATCTTCGTGCGGCATCACCCATAGCCTGCTCCCTGCTGAAACTCGTACTCCTGGAGTTTACGTTAAGAATCTGCAAGTAATCAACTACGGCTCCGTCTATGTCCTTCTGCATCTTAAGCATTCGGATGGAAAGAAGGATAGAATCTATATTTGACGTGCTCTTGTCATCAAAGAATAAATTCTCTCCGGGTAACTTGCCTCTAGCATCATCAATCATCCTTATCTCGCTTGGCGCCAGACTGCCCGAATAGAGGATATTGTTGGCCGGGATGTTCGTCTTGGCAGAAAGCAGACGTGCCGTAAGCTGCTCCTTCGTCATTTCCATAGAGTAGAAAGCAACCTTTGCTCCGTTCTCGATGGCGTGTCTTGTCATGCAAAGTGCGAGGCTCGTCTTTCCCTGAGAAGTTTCGCCGGCAACGATAATCAAGTCAGACTTCTGCAGACCTCCCTTTTCATCGAATCTCTCCATACCGGTCTTGGTTCCTGTCGTGACACATCCAACGGTGGCATTCTTAACCATTATCTCGTTTAGACTATTCATTGCATCATCGAGCGTGAACACTCCATCTGCTTTCTCAAATACTCCTCCGATACTCTCTATAGCCTCTTGGTGGGCGTCTGCGGTCAGAATCTCTTCCGATAATCCAACCTTGGAAAGCTGCTGCCCGACAACCCAGAGTTTTCTTCTTCTACCAAGGTCCTGCAATCTGATGGCATGATATTCTACATGTGCAGATGATGCAATCTGTGCCGAAATGTTCATCAAGTCCAATGCTGTTACATTCGACTTCTGCTTACTGAGCTCGGCAGAAACTGATATGACATCTATCGGCATACCTTGCTTTCCCATATTATCAACAGCCTTCCATATATCCCTACACATGGGGTCGTAAAAACAGTCTTCATCTAGATACTGGCTTACTAGAGTGTATGCGGTAGGATCAACAAGAAGACTTCCGATAACATACTGCTCAGCCTTTGGGTCATTCACTAATGGCTGATTCTGATATGGTGATTGTTCTAAACTCATCTGAACGATACCTCCTCAAAACTTAAAATATCAAACATTTCGTGCATTCTATCTACAATTCTTGGGTCATCGTACTTCTGTCCGATGTCAATGGCCGTTAGGTTTGAACTGATAATCGTGGGCAGCATCTGCTCATAGCGATAGTCCAACAACTCGTCAAACGGCTTGTAGTGCATTCCGTAAGTGACTATCTCCGTTGGCTCAGCACCCAAATCGTCAATCAAGAGAAACTTAGTGTTCATGATTGCTCTGAACTCGTTTATGTCTTCGTGAATCATGTAAGCCATATCTCTAGCCTTGACGAATCGCGGATATTTGTCACCCTCGCAATAGCTAATCTTGTTTGAGTCCACAAGATGAACTAGCAAATCTCGAATAGCCTTTAGCATTGTAGTCTTGCCGTTTCCAATACTGCCGGGCATAAACAGCCCGTAAAAGTTTGTCTCTGTAGTAAGAAAATCCCCGACTTTCGATATTGCTTCCTTTAGCTCGTCAGTGAAGACGAACGTTCTTTTTCTTTTCTCTACCTCTCGTTTGTAGGCATAGTAAAGAAAGTTCTTGACTTCTCTATTTTCCAACGGCAACTCCAAACCCCGACCTATACGCTGATGTGTCTTTGTGGTCTGGAGCTTTCCATCCTGTCTTTGTATTGTTTCCATTGTCTGTTACGTTTTGTCTATGATTTTTCATTTCTGATACTATCTCGTTGTATTGAGAATCAATTTTGTTAACCGAAAAATTGTTCATTATCCAAGTCTTGTCGATACGACGCAGAAACTCTTCCAATGCCTTAAGCAAGCTCTCGTCATCTATCGGAAGCGGCACTGTTTTGTGACTTCTAGCAAAAGAAATCTTCTTTAGGATAGAGTTCATAGCCTTTGCATCCTTGGGTTGCCAATAATAGGCAGAGTCATAGAGTTCTTGGTAATACTTCTCGAATATTTGCCGTCCCTTGTGGCAGATGGTAAACTCTTTCGGTTTCGATTTCCTCGTGCGTGCGCTAGAAGGAGAAGATAATTTTATATTATCTTCCCGTTCCGTAGGAACGGAATATATATTCTTTGAAGGGTTTGGGGAACTTTCTTTGGACTCTGGCATTTGCTTAGCATTTGCTAGAGATTCGCTAGCATTTGCTAGAATATCTGTAGCATTTGCCAGAGAATTTGTAGCATTTGCTAGAGAATTTGTAGCATTTGCTAGAGATTCGCTAGCAGTTGCTTGGCATTTGCTAGAAGATTCCTTAGCATTTGCTACGAAATTTCTAGCCTTTGCTGCACCACCTGCACGACCGGCTCTAGCTCTAGCTTCGCTGACTTTTCTTGCCTGCTCGATGGTGTCTGAAAGTTCCTTAGAATAGAAATATTCTTCCTCAACCTCGAATAAATCAAAATCCTCAACTACAGATTGCACCACGGAAACATCAACACGCATCTCATAAGCTATCATAGAATAATCCTTTGACAGCTTATGATCCTCGTCTTCCTCCAATATTTGCATAAGAGCAACGTAGATGCCGTAGGCAGCTATGCCGTGCTTCACCCTTGCTCTCATTACTTCTGGAGAATCACTATTTCTGATGCAATTATATTTCATAATCTTATTGGTTCAAGTCCTCGTTCTTAATGAAGCATATCTTACCTCGCTTTATACTATTTGCCAGGGAGTCAACTTCAGTCTGTAACTTACTGTAAACAGCACTTTGCTGCTTAGAGATAAAATTGTGGATAGAAGGGCTAATCTTTAAAGCGATAAAAGCCATCCCTCTAAAATTTTAAACTCACGATACAACACACCTGCCGACTTGAACTGTTTGTCCAAGCCTACCAAGAACGTTCTGTAGTCCTTGATTCCTTCAAAATCTCTTAGAAATTCTGTCTCTTCCATATTGTATAATATTTTATTTATAACTATATTGTTTCTCCTTAATGCAAAATTACGAATTTTGTCTGATATATGCAAAAGAATTAACTTAAATATTCAAAAATACCAAAATATATTTAGATATATATTTGGCTATCTCATTTTTTTTTAGTACTTTTGCAGTAAGTTTTTTCCATTATATTCTGTAAAAGAATATTGTATGGGTTTCTCTTTAGCCTGCTGGCGAGCAGGCTTTTTTTTATTGGGATTTATTTGGCAATTTGAAAATAATTCATTACCTTTGCAAACAAATCCCTTTAAAGTATAATCTTTATAGGATTTTAATTGGTTCAAGTCCTCGGTGTTGTGAAACACTGGGGACTTATATTTTTTACAGATTAACGGTGATACCTTTCTCATAACTCAGTCTCTTTACTTCATTAGTATAATACTTAATCATTTTCTCCAACTCATCGTCATCCCATTTCTTGATGGAGTGAGCACGCTCTCGCAGGGTAGAAAATCGGGAAACACCAATCTTCTTTATCAGATTCTCCTGGTAGTATATAAGATGGTCTGACTTCACTCTGTTGCACCCGATACATTCTGCATTGCAGTTATCTTCATCAAATCGGGTGGCCATGTTGGAACGTCCGAAGAAATGACCGCAATCAAGCTCTCTGTACGGCTTTATCTTTCCGCAGCTGATACATTGTCCCATGCCGCTTGGCATGCAGTCTCTCAGACGTATATACAACGCAAACACCTTGTCTAGTCTCTTGACTAAATCAGGCTTACTCTTCTTTTTCTTTTTGGGAGCAGAAGGAGATTTCTTCTTTTTCTTATAAAATGGAAACATTTCTTTTGAATTTACATGTAACATATTTGTCCGTCATGTTCACAAAATCAACACATAAACGGCAAGCTAAACTTCCTACATAAATTGGTTCTTGTGTAAATACTCCCTTTCTGCAATGCGGACAGAGAGTTAGATACTCAGTTCCTAATGCGGAATCTCTTTGCTTATATTCAATAAGCTCATTTAGAACGCTCATCTTAGTACAACATTAGTTAATTGTGTCCCTCTGGAATACACCGCCCATTTCGTGGTTCCTGGAGGTCTGCTAATAAAGAGGTCTGCGACATTTCCGAACCGGCTATAATTGCCAGACAAGTCAACTATCCACCCGTCCTTTCCTTCAAAAGGTCTGATAGCGCGGCCTACCATCTGATAGTAGAGTCCAAGAGATTTCGTCGGGCGTGCCAAGACAACGGTGTCTAGGGCAGGGTAGTCGAATCCCGTAGTCAGTACACCAACGTTGGCAACAACCTTTATTTCTCTCCTCTTGAATCTTTCGAGAATGGCTTCACGCTCCTTTTTAGGCGTTTCTCCTGTCACGATGGCAGCATTGACTCCGAGTGATTGAAGTTTATCAACCAACTGCCTGGCCTCCTTTGTGAAAGCTGTAAATACAAGTACCCCCTTTCTAGGAATGCCGCTTTTAGGCTGCAGAACCTTGACTACTGTATTTGATAGCTTATCATAGAATCCACAACGCTCGTACTCTGCGAGGAGACTTCTTTCATCATAATCTGCACCGGTGGAATTGCTTCTGACTCTCCTTAAATCCAATTCTGTCAAATCATAATAATGCAAGTCTGCAAGATAACCTTTGGAAAGCAGCTCTCCAATCTGGCAACAATAGATGACCTTTGAAAATATTCTAGGTCTTACTCTCGTGAGGAACTTCAATATGGAACCTCCTTCGGCACGATCAAGGCGGTATGGTGTGGCTGTTAATCCAACAACCTGTCTGTTCTTCGCTTCTATGAACTGCTTGTATTGCCCTGACTTCGAGTTTACATAATGACATTCGTCAATTATGATGTTCTTGAAACAATCGAAGTCTGACATATGGTTCATCACGCTCCCGATGGTGGCAAAGGTTATTCTGTTTATATCCTTACACCCTACAGAGGCACTATAGCAACCGCAATCGAAGATTCCATAGCTTTGCAGCTTGGCAAAGTTCTGCTGAAGAATTTCCTTACTAGGTTGAAATACTAACAGCGGCCCTTCCAGACGAGAGGCGATATCTGCTATCACCAAGCTCTTTCCTGCACCCGTAGGCAGTATAACCAATCCGTTCTTGTCAGCCTTGCTAGTGAACAGCCTTACGGCTGCATCACTAGCTTGCTTTTGATAATTTCTAAGAGTGTACTTCATTACTCGCCGAATGGTAATTCATCATCGTCATCATCTGAAGACTGCTCTGGCTGAGCTTCTTCTTTTGGCTGCTCCTCTTCTGGGAACTCCAATCCGAAGACCTCTTTCATGCTCTCACGATTCTTGACCTCATTTGCCCAAATCTCAGAACGGTCCGGGATAGCATAAGCCTTTGCAAGTAAGAACTTCTCGGTATTTGCATCCCAATTATATACGAGATAGTAACCTGCCAATGCAATACAGAACACGTTCTTCGACTTAAGACGCATATCAACAGTTCCCTGGCGCACCTCAGCGGCGTACTTGGCTACTTCCATAAGGACAGAAGCATAAGCCTCTTCTGCATCCTTCTTCATCTTCTTGGCTTTTTCCAAAGCCTCCTCCAACTCCAGCTTGCGAGCTGGCACCACGTTCTCTTCGAGTGTGCAATACTCCTCTCTGATGTTCTTCTTCTCGAACTCATCGAGGAAACGTGTAACCAACTCATTGTCAGGGAAGGTCGCCGTGAAGTGCTTTCCGACAAACTTAAGGATGTCTGCCTTATTCTTCAAAGGCTTCTCTCCGCAAAGGTTCTCCTCGGTCAAAGCAAGGAAGTCCAACTCCATTGGGAACATGTCTTTTACACCTTCCTCCAATACAAACTCAATGTTCTCAGGAACATAATTTTTCAAATCTGATTTCATAATTATAAATACTTTTCATATAATGCTATCTGTTTCTGAGCTTCAAGCAAGGCTGCTTCTTCATTAGGCTCGGGTATATACAACCCTGCAACCATACTTGAATAGTTCCGAAACTTCTCAATAGCGTCTGTTAATTCTTTTGTGTCAAGGTCAGCCGTGCTTCTCCAATAAGTTACAGGCTGTCCTCTTCTATTGGTTCTCTGCTTCGCAAAGATTTCTCTGTTCACTATCTGCTTGAAAATGTTATACTTCACATATTCTTCATCGTAGCCGAACTCTGATGCGAAATACTGAAGGCACACATGCAGATAGCTGTTTTGGGCGAGGGAACGTGGACGGTGCTTTTTCTTCACCTCCACGATAAAACCCTTTCCGCTTTTCAGGGCATCCATGTAAAGGCCATTGCAATAGTCCTTGTAGTCTGCCCTGTCCTTGTCATTGTTGAGATTGAAAATCATAACTAGAATGGCAAATCATCATCTTTGCCCGGCTGCGGTGCCGGTGACTGAACTCCTTGCGGCTGCGGTGGTGGAGGTGCTTGCTGCTGCGTCTGGCCACCTCTCTGATACTTTTCTATCTTATAACCCGAAATGGTATTGAAATACTTTACCGGGTCATTTGCACTCTTCTGATACTTGGTACCTTGAAGAGCAAAAGATATAGTAACAATCTCGCCAACTGCAAAATCAGCAGGATCATCCACGTGCTTTCCGCTGAACTCAAAACTTGGGTAGTTCTCGTACACATCTCCGTAATTCGAGTGTGTACAGTTAAGAACCACAACTCTCTTTTTGAACGGCTCTCCACCGCTCTTACTTGGTATTTCCTCGACATTGCCGATGAGCAATACCCTTCCTGTCATTGTATTAGCCATCTGATTCTGTTAATGGTAAATATGGTAATAATTCTCTCATTTCTACCCATTTGAGGAAGTCACGCAATAGAGCGTGGTTCTTATCTTCCATTCCCGGGTATCTGTAACAAGTGATTGCTGGCTCATAAGGAGTAAGCTTGAGACCTCTCACGTCTCCCTTGTGCTTATCCTTATTGTAGCCCTCAAAGACAAACAAGTCAAAATGGAACACATCAGCTTCAAACAACTCTAGGTAAAGCTGCCATTGGCAACTATCTATATAGTCTTTGTCTGATACCGGTCCGTACTTAGTCTTGATGTCTCTTATCTCTAGTCCGTCAATCATATCGGCACATCCCGTGATAACGGCATTGCCGAAATCCTTGTATTCACGAACCTCATGAAAGGCGCCAGGATGCTCATTTCTGTATTTCAAAGCAACCTTGCATTGTGGAATGTCGAGAATCGCTTCACCTTCATCAAAGACGAATCTTCTTCCTTTTGGAACGGGTTCTGTCTTATCTTTCTTATAATAGGTGAAATGACGAACACCTTCCGGCTCCTTGAAACAATGGGGACTGCCAGTCTCCACGATGGAGTGAAAGGCAGTTCCTATTCTTGTGTAATCGTTGCCCTCAAACTTCTTAGTGATATTGTCTATAACGTCCTGCTCTGTAACATAAGCATATTCGTCAGACATATACCGTCTGAAGCTCTCTAGCTGGGTAACTCTAATCAAAGGCTTCATCATGCTGCATCCTCATGCTTGACGAACTTCTTGCCCTTCTTGTCAAAGTCAATGCCTTTGACAGCAAGTTCCTTGATCATCTGATTCATGAATGCCTTCTGATGAATCTTGTTCAATCCGCGGGCAACCTCGATGAGAGCATTTGCATCATCTACAGTCTCCACGGCTGCAAGCTTCTTTCGAGCATCATCAACGGCTTTCTGTGCCTTAGCCTGAGCATCTGACTTATTCACGATGGCTTTCTTCACCTTCTTGATGATGTCTGCCATGCAAGTATCAAACTCCTCTGTTCCGTAAACAGGAATCCAAGTGTCCTGCAGGTCTGCAACATTCTTACCAACACGATTATCCTGTGGCTCGAACTTGATGACGCGATTGCCGTTCTCCTTGCAGATATAACCTACCTGGTCCGCAATACGGATGAGCAAGTCCTTGCTCTGTCCTGTACAGTCTGGAGAATGCTTGATGTTGTCTCCCTCCTGTGTCTCTTTGTCGTGACAGATGAAGATGATATCGGAGTTGTTTGAACGGAGAATGCCGACAAACTGCTTGAACAATTCTCCCATCACGCCATATCGCTTCAACGAGTTAGTTCCCAGCTTATGGTCTTGCTGAATAGCAAAAGCGTTGAGATAGTCATCGAGCATAGCCTTGGCAGTATCTACTACGATGGTCTTACACTCACTGATCAAACCTGGCTTCCAAACCTGCTTGCCATCCTCAACAACATAAGAACCGATAACCTCAGCATTATAGATGTCTTCCCAGCGTGAAGCCGTGACAACAATGTCTGGACGCTGAACGGCACGGTCAAAGCCTCGGTCGGTGTCGATGAGTAAAGGACTGTTGGCTGTAGTAGCCAAAGATGTCTTACCGGTACCTGGAGTACCATAAAGTACAATAATCACTGGACGCTCTGTAACGACGTCATTCTTTCTAATAATTGGCATAAACTAATATTTAATTGTTAAACAAATTGTTCTTATTTGCATAGGTGATAAACTCAGAGAGCTTATGTATTCCTAGTTTCACATACACAGACTTTACGTGCTGATGTATCGTGTTCGGGGAGTTGAATAGCTCGGCTGCAGCCTCCTGCTCGCTTCGTCCCTCATAAAGCAGTTTCATCACGCGCAACTCCGCAGTAGAAAGATTAGCATTAAACCTTGGCATACAGACGATGCTATCATAAGGGCATTCACCACGCATTGGGCATTCGACCTTCTCGAAGTTGAACCTTCCATCCTTGTCAACATCGACGACATCAAAAGCCGTAGTGTCGAGTCGACAAAAGTTGCATTTGCAAAATCGACGCATCATGAGATACTGATAATAACTCTCGTTAGGTGCGCTCTTGGAGTAAATCTTCTCCAACGCCTTGTATGCTTCCGGATAGCAAGCGCGAACCTTTTCCAGAATGTATTTCACCAGCTCTGTATGTGTCTCATCGACCATGAAGTTCTTTCCGTCTGACGTCTTACACCATAGCTCATCCTCGAACATATAGAACTCTAATCCTCCCATAAGTCCTCCTCGCTAATGCCTGTTAGCTCACACAATACTTCTACATGGATGTGCTGCTGTGGCTTCATACCATATAGAACCCAATTCCTAACTGTCTGCTCGGTAACCTTGCAGCGTCTAGCGACTTCCGTGATGAAGTCGTATCGCGGGGCACTTCTCATCGGTAACCCCTGATAATAACCTTTTAAGGTCATTTTTTGAGATTTTTCCTCAAAAGTGTTTGATGTTTGAATATTTTCCATTATCTTTGCACTATGTTTTATATCTTTATGCAAAGATACAAATATATTCTGATATATGCAAATATATCGAAAAGATTTAGTCAAAATTAACAAACTTATACAGATATGTTCAAATATAAAGAATTTAGAAGAGCTCACGGACTATTTCAGTCTAAGCTTGCAGAAATTATGGGAATTTCCCAATCTAACATTTCGAGATACGAAACAGAGGGTATAGATCCTACACCTGCGCAGTTTCAGAAACTATACGATGAGTATGGAGAAGAAAATGTCAAGGCTTTCGAGGTAGAACCTTCTCAACTCGTTAATGCAGAGAATAATGTAAACAGTGGCTCTGGAAATCAGAACAACGGAATCCAAAGTAATGCTGATTTAGTAGAAATTATAAAGAGGCAGACTGAGATGATAGCAAAGCATATCGAAAAACAAGATGAAATAAATGTACGTCTCATGAATCTTCTTGAAAAATTAACTTTGAAATGAAACTGAATATTCCCGATTGTGCCCTGGATATTAGCGACAGGTTCTTCAAAGCACTTGATGTTCTCAAAGAACAGAGAAAAATTAAAGGCTTACAGACTTTTACAAAAGAGTTTGGTTTGAACTATGGTAACATGAATACTCTAAAGCATAACAGAGATAAGCGTACTTTTCGTATAGAGTATCTTGCTTACCTCGCCGAAGGGTATGGTGTATCATGCGAGTGGCTACTGCTTGGAACCGGTCCCATGTTTACACAAACATGTTCCAAAAGCGAAGAATCTCAGAACCTTTGAAACGCTGTCCGTGAACTTTTTGCATAGACTTTATATATCCTGCGTTCACATAGGAGCGCAGGGTGTTGCGATGTATACCCAACAGTTTGCAGGTTTCCGATATGGTATATCGCGAAGTTGGACTTATATTTGGCTGAACTGATGTTACCATGTTAAATAGTTTAAATGCGTGCTAGAATAAAGGATTTCTTTATATCTTTGCACTAAGTTATAAATTCAAATGCAAAGATAAATGAAAAAAATGATATATCAAAATATATGTGGATATATTTAAATATAATTAATATTTCTGCATATTGTGTAACTCGAAAAAATGGCATGCTTGCAAATGGCTTGCAAATTAAAAAATCGGGTCTCTGTAATTAATTGAGGCTAAGATAGTTATATCGAAAAGCTTCACATCTGGAAAGCGTGTAACCGGCAAAACCGGTTCGGGGGTTCGAATCCCCCTCTTTCCGCTTTTATATATATAATAAGGTATATGAAGAAAAATACAGCTATTGCACGTTTTGCAATATTGGTTTTCACATGGATGTGTTCTCTGCCTATGATGGCTCAAGAAGAGAACATGGGATTTCATCAAGCTCTTAAGACAAAGTTTATAGAGGGTAATGCGGGATTTATGTCTCTCGTTGCCATCGCCCTCATCGTGGGTATGGCTTTCTGTATCGAGCGCATCATCTATCTGAGTCTTTCTGAAATCAACGCCAAGAAGTTGATGCAGGATATCGACCAGAAGGTGGCGGCGGGAGATGTGGAAGGGGCTAAGACGCTCTGCCGGAATACCCGCGGACCGGTGGCTTCTATCTGCTACCAGGGTTTGATGCATATCAGCGAGAATCTTGATGACATCGAGCGCTCGGTGAGCGGATATGGTACCGTTCAGGCGGCTAATCTGGAGAAGGGATGCTCCTGGATCAAACTCTTTATCGCTATGGCACCATCGCTCGGATTCCTCGGAACCGTGATTGGTATGGTCATGTCGTTCGACCAGATTCAGCAGGCGGGCGATATCAGTCCTACTATCGTTGCTTCGGGTATGAAAGTGGCGCTCATCACTACCATCTTCGGTATCATCGTAGCCCTCATCCTTCAGGTTTTCTATAACTACATCCTTTCTAAGGTGGAGCACCTCACAAGCCAGATGGAGGAGTCGGCGGTTACTTTAATGGATATTATTGCCAAGAATAAGTGAAGAGTGAAGAACGAAGAGTGAAAAATTCATCGGCTTTACTAATCATAAAGTTCAAAGTTCAAAGTTCAAAGTTCCATGTTTAAAGTTCAAAGTTCAAAGTTCAAAGTTCAAAGTAACAAGTCGGTCGAAAAGATATCGCAGCAGGTGTTCTATATCATGATAGGACTGGCGGTGCTGGTTTTCGGTCTGTTCTTTTTGGTAGGCTACGATTTGCCTTTCGAAGAGAACCCCGACTTTAATGCGCCTCTCTTTACCGATGTGCTCATCCTGCTGATGTGGCTCTTCCTGATAGGAGGTGTGGGACTGGCAGTCTTTTCGATGATCAGAGATTATCGCAGCAGCAAGTCGGAGGCTGTGGTGAATGGCATTCCCGTGCGTCGCATCTTCCGCATCACATGGATCGGAACTTTGGCAGTTTTGCTGCTTACCTTCTTTTTGGGCGGTTCTGCTCCGATGCTCATCAATGGCGAGAACTATGCCGACTGGCTCTGGCTCAAGCTTTCAGATATGTTTGTCATCACATCGCTCCTGATGCTGGTGGCAGGAATCGGTGCCGTCTGTTTCGGTGCCACACGTTATATTCGGAAGAAAAACTAGAGAGAGTGCTTTGGGCTCTCTATTCTATAAATAAGGATTAAATATGCTGATTAGAAGGAAGCAACACGAAACCCCGGGACTGAATACCACATCTACAGCCGACATCTCGTTCATGCTGTTGATATTCTTCCTTGTCACCACATCGATGGATGTGGATAAGGGACTGTTGCGCCAACTCCCTTCACCTGAACCGCAGAAGAAGGAGCAGCAGTCGGTGGTAGACAAGGCTAACCTGATGGCGCTGCGCCTGACAGCTGGCGATACGCTTTTGGTTAATGACAAGCCGATGAAGGTGAGCCAGCTCAAGGAAGAAACCATCCGCTTTGTACACCGCCTGGGCAAGAAACATCTCATCTCTATCGAGAGTGACCGCGATGCCGACTATAATCTCTATTTCCAGATGCAGAATCAGCTGATGGAAGCATATAGCCAGCTACGCAACGAAACAGCCCAGAAGAAATATCACAGGAATTATGCCCTCTTGAACAATGACCAGAAAGAACAGGTGCGCAACATCTGTCCGCAGCGCATCACAGAGTCGTATGCCAACGCAATGACTCAAACCGACCAGCGTGTTGATGCCAATGCTGAAGAAAAGCAAGGGGAAGAAAAATCGGCAGAAACAGCTACAGAACAGCAGAAAGGAGGTAAACAATGATGAATTTTCATAAGAAATCGCATGAAGTGCCAGGGTTGAATACATCTTCTCTGCCAGACCTCATTTTCTCCGTACTGTTCTTCTTTATGATTGTTACCCACATGCGCCAGGTTACCTTGAAGGTAGACTGCCGTTTGCCACAAGGCAAGGAACTCACCCGCCTGACCAAGAAATCGGCTGTGAGCCATATCTATATAGGTAAGCCAACCAAAGAGATGCAGGCAAAGTATGGTACCGGTACCCAGATTCAGTTGAATGACAAGTTTGCTTCGGCTCCCGAAGTGATGGATTACATTTCGGCAGAAAAGAAGCGTATGTCGCCGGAAGACCAGAAGCTGATGACCGTATCAATCAAAGCAGACCAGGAAACCAAGATGGGTGTGATAACCGACGTAAAGCAGGCTTTGCGCCAGGCAAAAGCACTAAAAATCAGTTATTCTGCTACAGAAAAAGGAAAATAATATTAATTTATCATTTTTTTCTCTTAAAAAATTGCTTTTATTAATTTTTTGTATTATCTTTGCAAGCAAATTATTAGTATTATGTCAAAACAAATTTTAGATTCATTAGATAGGCAGATTCTGAAGCTGATTTCTCAGGATGCCCGTATTCCATTTTTGGAAGTGGCACGCGCTTGCAATGTTAGCGGTGCTGCCATTCATCAGCGTGTAGCTAAACTTACAAATCTTGGTATCATCAAGGGTTCACAATTCATCATTGACCCAGAAAAGATAGGTTACGAAACTTGTGCCTATATGGGACTCTATTTGAGGGAGCCTGAGAAGTTTGACCAGGTTGTAGAGGAGTTGAAGAAGATTCCTGAGGTTGTAGAGTGCCACTATACTACAGGCAGCTTTGATATGTTTATCAAGATTTACGCGCTCAACAACCATCATCTCCTGGAAATCATCCATGATAAGTTGCAGCCACTGGGATTGTCTCGCAGCGAGACCATCATCTCTTTCAATGCATCTATCAACCGTCAGCTTTCTATGCAGGATCTCAAGAGTTTCAACGATGATGAAGAGGAAACTGATGAGGAGGCTGCAGCAGAGAAATAAGATATAAAAAGAAAAAAAAGCAGTAGCTCCCCGCGGGATTACTGCTTTCTATAAAGGGTGAGGAATGTGAACGGTAAGCCGTTTTCATTCCTCATTTCTTTTTCTGTCACTTCCCATTCTGCCGGATTGATTTCCGGAAAGAAGGTATCGGCATGTTCAGGCTCCTTTTCTACGATTGTGAGATAAAGCTTGTCTGCAAAAGGCAAAGCCTGTTCATATATGCTGGCTCCTCCGATGATGAAACATTCATCTGATGTTTCTTTGCTTCCAACCGTTTCTTTGCTTGCTGCCGCTTCTTTGCTTCCAACAGATTCTTTCCTTGCTGCCAGCGCTTCTTCCAGAGAGGTGTATACTTCGCACCCTGTTATCTGCTCTTTTGTCTTCGAGATAACAATATTACGGCGGTTGGGCAAGGCTCCGTTAGGTAGCGACTCAAATGTCTTCCTGCCCATGATGATCGTATGTCCGGTTGTGAGCATACGAAATCGGGTCATGTCCGATGGGATGGCGTAGAGCAACCGGTTCTTGTACCCGATAGCTCTATGCACTTTTGATATACAGGCGATGATGCTGA
>OOCK01000113.1_pt1 | contig 62445 bp, 46 predicted proteins | sample 1670951 | NCBI WGS metagenome assembly OOCK01 (sample SAMN06348107, study PRJEB24527) | human gut metagenome | biome: human gut; feature: ankylosing spondylitis patient; material: feces | host: Homo sapiens | place: China | collected 2015-10
AAAGCTCAAAAAGCCTGCCAGAAAAATAAGTAATGACAGTTTTTTCATGGCTTATTTATGATTTTATTGTTGTACTCCCCATTTAGTAGGTTGATTGGTTGAGGTTATTTCAAGTGTTCCACCGGCAGCTATATCCTTATGTTCAAGGAATGGGATATTCAATTCCTGACCATTCAGCATAGCTGACTCGATATATTTGTTGTCTTTCGAATTATTCTTTGTAATAATTGTAAACGTTTTTGCTTCCGGCAGATTAATTGTAACCTTATCGAATAAAGGACGGCCGATTGAATACACTGGTTTACCCGGGCAAACCTGGTAGAATCCCATTGCATTCAGAATATACCATGCCGACATTTGTCCACAGTCTTCATTGCCTGAAAGTCCGTCGGGAGCATTGCGGTACTGTTCTTTCAATACACGGTCAATCAGTTCCTGTGTCTTCCATGGCTGGTTTACATAGTTATACATATGTATGATATGATGGCTCGGTTCATTACCGTGAGCATATTGTCCGATCAGTCCGCTTATGTCAGCCGAAACTGCATCACCCTCCAAACTAGAATCTGCAGTGAACAGCGAATCCAGTTTTCCGACAAATGCCTGCTCACCTCCCATTAATTCTACCAATCCTTCTATATCATGTGGAGTAAACCAAGTCCATTGCCATGCATTTCCTTCACAATAATCATCACTTCGGTGGTTGGAAGCTCTCGGGCTAAACGGACTGCGCCATTCTCCCTTTGAGTCAAGTCCGCGCATGAAGCGTGTAGACGGATCAAAGTATAGTTCGTAAGCTTTAGCAAAGCGTGTATATTTTTCCTGATTCTTATAATCTCCTACTGCTTCGGCAAGTACCGAGATGCAATAGTCGTCGTAAGCATATTCCAGCGCCTTGGCAACTGATTCGTTTTCACGGTCACATGGGATGTATCCCAGTGTGTTTTTGTAATATTTAGCCATCGGCATCAGATGCGGCAACACCAATGCCGGACATTTTATACCGGTTGTATCATATTCGGCAGCACGCAGACAGGCATTGTATGCTTCTTGTAAGTCGAAATCAGCATAACCTTTGGTATACGCGTCGGCAATCAAAGATGCAGCATGATAGCCAATCATAGTTCCTGTATAGTTTGATGCCAGATCCCACATCGGGAATATACCACCTTCCTGATGTTTCTGCAGAAGTGAACGGATAAAGTCGTTGTTCAGTTGCGGGTCGATGATAGACAATAACGGATGCAGCGCACGGAAAGTATCCCATAAAGAGAATACCGTATAAATCGGTTTGTCGGCATTGCCCTGATGTACCTTCAGATCCATTCCCCAGTAACGTCCGTCTACGTCTGTAAAGAGGTTCGGGCTGATTGCAGTATGATACATTGCTGTATAGAAAATACTGCGGTCTGTTTCATCTTGTGTGGTAATATCTATTTTAGACAGATAATTATTCCATGCCTGACGTGCATTACTGCGTACCTGTTCGAATTCCCATGAAGGGATTTCAGCTTCCAGATTCTTTTTAGCTCCTTCTGTATCGACGGCAGAAATACCCATTTTGACCATGACCTGCTCGTCCTTCTGGGTCTTGAAGCTCAACAAGACTTTGCAGCGGGGCTGTAGTCTTCCGTTCTGATCGGTCAATGTATCTCTTACTATCTGATAGGTAAACGGTTTGGAGAATTTTGCATAAAAGCTGATTTGCTGGTCGAAAGCCCAGTATTCTGTCAGTTTATATCCTTTGATTTCAGTATCACTGACAATGTCTACCTGCATATCCATATTTTTCTGATGCTGGATTGAGTAGTCCATATCAAGAATAAAGCCGGCCTCATTACTTGCAGGGAACGTATACCGGTGCAATGCGGCACGTTTGGTAGCAGTCAGTTCGGCCTTTACCTTATATCTGTCAAGAAAGACAGAATAGTATCCGGGTTCTGCAGTTTCATTCTTATGAGAGAATTCCGATGCATAAGGCAAAGTCTGACTGGAATAATCCTGAGGATCATAGGTCTGTTTTCCCACAGTCGGCATCAATAAGATGTCACCATAATCTGCACAGCCTGTTCCACTGACATGCGTATGCGAGAAACCGTTTATTGTCGAATCTTCGTAATAATATCCGGAAGAAGCATCCCAACCGTCGATACGAGTATCAGGACTAGGCTGAATCATACCGTTAGGAACTACGGGTCCGGGGAATGTATGACCATGTCCTCCCGTTCCGATAAACGGATTGACGTATGCGGCATAGTCTTTTTCCATGTTCTTCGTGGTACATGAAGTGATAGTCACTGCCATTCCCATGAAACATGCTATCGCACAGATCTTGATTTTCATAATATTAAATGATAAGAGTTAGTGATGATTTTTATTTTGAAGCTGATGATATAAATATGGTTTCCTGATGAATCTTATATTGCAGATGGATTGTATTTTGCAATATTCTTAAAACATCCTCTATGGAATCCTTTCTTTTTAACACTCCTGAATATGTAGTCGATGGACTGATGTCAGGCGACAAGATAATCTTAACTCCATAAACTTTCTCCAATACTTTAGCAATATCGAAAATATCCGCATTTTTGAAAGGTATCAGATTATTGTGCCATATAACATCCAGAGCAGCATTGGTTTCCGAAACTTTCATCTGTTTGGTAACCGTGTTCAGTTCTACCTTCTGACCGGGTGACAACGTTATTGCTCCCTCATTGTTATTTCCACTGACTTTAATTTCTCCTTCTATAAGGGAAGTTTCTGCAATGCGACCGTTACTGGGGGTTTTAAAATTAAATTTTGTACCCAACACCTGTACGTTCATGGCAGAACTTTGTACAGTAAACGGTTTATGCTTGTTTTTGGTTACTTCGAAATAAGCTTCTCCTGTGAGATGCAGTTCACGTTTCTCCTTGGTGAAGTGTTCGGGATATTTCAATATAGAATTTTCATTCAGCCATACCTTACTGTTATCCGGCAGCGTTATTTCCAATGTTTCTCCGTTAGTTGTCGAAGCAGTAATCCATTTTTCCTGTGAGTCGGCAACAAAATACCATAATGTGAGTCCGGATATAGCCAGAATACTGGTGATTACCGCTGCATATTTCACCCAACGGTTGATTGTAGAGAAGAACCACTGATGGCTCTTCTCTATTTCAATCCGTTCGTATAGTTTTTTCTCAGCTTTTCTGATTGCTAAGTCATTTTCCTTTTCAGAGTTGTTTCCCAAGTGATACAATTCTTCCCATCTGAAAAATTGTTCGGCATGTTCCTGCGACTCATTCACCCACTTTATGATGAGTAAGCGTTCTTCTTCCGAGCACTCGTTTTTAAAGAAGCGTATTATTGTATTATAGTTTACTTTGTTCATCTCTTTACCTTACTTCCTGTTCAAAGATAATAACAATTAGCGAAATAAAAACACTTACTCTTGTCGTAAAAAACATTTTGATGTTTAAAAATATTATTTGTACCAGATATATCCCGGTTTGTTGCCCATTTTTATTTCTAAAGTGGCTCCTTCCATGATTTGCTGATGAGTGATATAACTCTTGTCATAAGCCACTCCATTCAACTTTATCGATTGGATATAGCAGTTTTCACGACTGGCATTTTCTGCGATGACTGTAAAAGTCTTTCCGTTATTCAGGTGCAACTGTACTTTCGGGAATGCCGGGCTTCCTATTTCATACATGCCCGATACCGGATTAACCGGATAGAATCCCATTGCGCTGAATACATACCATGCCGACATCTGTCCGCAGTCCTCGTTACCGCAGAGTCCTGCCGGTGTATTGGTGTACAGTTCGTGAGTTATCTGGCTGATGTATTGCTGTCCCTTCCACGGCTGTCCGGCTGCATTATATAAATAAGCAACATGGTGACTCGGTTCGTTGCCGTGTGCATACTGTCCTATCATTCCTGTACTGAAAATCGGAAGTTCGTCCTTGTCGGTAGGATGGAACGTAAACATGCTGTCGAGTTTCTGGGCAAAACGATCTTTTCCTCCGGTCAGTTCAATCAGACCGTTCACATCATGCTGTACCGACCAGAAATACTGCCATCCGTTACTTTCACAGATATGCGGCGTATATTCGTCAGCCTTGAAGTTCTCGATGAAGTTACCTTTCATGTCGCGCGGCTGCATAAATGAAGTAGCCGGATTATATACATTCTTATAGTTCGCTGCACGAGCATAAAACTGCTTGGCGATATCTTCCTTACCCATCTTCTTTGCCATTTCGGCTATACAATAGTCGTCGAAAGCATATTCAAGTGTTTTAGAAAGCGACCAGTTCTCATTATTATACTGATCGTGCAGGTCGTAAGGAATATAGCCTTTTTCCTTGTACACTCCTATGCCACGATATTCATCGATGTTAGCCGTTGCCACATAGGCAGCCAGTGCTTTTTCAGCGTCAAAGTCGCCGATACCTTTCAGGTAAGCATCCACGATAACCGGTACGGCATGGTAACCAATCATCATGTCTGTTTCACTTCCATAGAAATTCCATACCGGCAAGCGTCCGTTCTGTTCGTAAAATGCCAGGAACGATTTAACCATATCGTTGGTGCGCTCAGGCTGCGTATAAGTAAACAACGGATGCGATGCACGGTAAGTATCCCATAACGAGAATGTACTATAGTTTGTCCATCCGTCGGCATGATGCACCTGTTTGTCTGGGCCATAATAAGAGCCGTCTACATCACTATATATAGTAGGAGCCAGCATACTGTGATACAAAGCCGTGTAGAAAACAGTCTTTTCATCCTTGTCGGGAGTATCTATCTGTATCTTGGCAAGTTCCTTGTTCCACATATCTTTAGCCTTTTCCAGATATGTATCGAAGTTATTGTCGGGTGCTTCAGCCTGCAAGTTCTTGGCTGCTCCTTCCATGCTTACTCCTGAGATAGCAGTTGCCAGTGTGATCTGCTCATTTTCTTCAGTTGTGTAATCGAAGCGGGCGATAACTCCAGTTCCGATGCGCTTGCCGTCTTTCTCGATAGCCGTAGAGTCAGTTGTCATTGCATTGAACGGACGTGAGAAACGGGTACAGAAATAAATCTTCTGTCCGCGTGCCCAGCCGTCTGAATAGCGATATCCCCTGATAGTAACCGAGTCGACAGCTTCGATATGAGAATCTTGTGTCGCATCCCAGTTCATAGCCTTTGACAGGTTCAGGAAGATAGCTGCTTCGGCTTTCGGGAATGTATAACGCTGGATGCCGCAACGCTCTGTAGCAGTCAGTTCCACATTGATATTATAATCGTCCAACTTTACCTGATAATATCCGGCATAAGCACTTTCGTTGGCATGTGAAAATTTAGAATGAATACCCAGCGGAGCTTCAGCTTCTTTATACGGAAGCGTAACCGGCATGAACGAAACGTCGTAAAGATCGCCCGCGCCTGTACCCGAGAGATGCGTATGGCTGAATCCGGCAATCGTACTGTCCGGATAGAAATATCCGGAAATTCTGTCCCATCCAGGCAATCCATTGTCAGGACTGAGCTGCACCATTCCAAAGGGAACCTGAGCACCCGGATAAGTATTTCCTGTAAAGTCAGTTCCGATAAACGGATTGACGTATTGAGTGTAATCTTCTGTCATGTTCGAAGATTGGTTCGTTGATGTACATGCGGCAAATGCCAGAACTGCGTAAAGTGGAATTGTCTTCAATCTCATAATATTAGTATTTGATTTGTAAATATAACAAGAAATAAGAGAAAAACACTTATTTCGTTGGTTCATTTCTTTCAAATCGTTACATTTGCCCACAGATTAGCCTTGAAATACTAGATGAGAGGAAATTTTGAAGATACATATAAAGCTTTATTTCGACGCTACTATGCCGGACTTCTGTTTTATGCAACTCGCCTTGTAGGAGAGGATGATGCAGAAGATATAGTTCAAGATGTATTTGTCGAAATATGGAGAAGGCAGGATTCTGTAGAATTTGGCGAGCAGATTCAGGCCTTTCTTTACAGGTCTATCTATACCAAGGCAATCAATCTGTTGAAACATAAGGCCGTAGCCGAAAACTACAGTGCTGCCGAAATAGAGTTCTATCAGAAAAGAACAGAATACTATCAGCCCGATCATTCGGAAGTTATCAAGCGGATAGAGAACCGCGAACTGCGTTCGGAAATCAGGCAGGCAATAGACGAACTCCCTGATAAGTGTAAAGAAGTATTTAAGCTCAGCTACCTGCACGACATGAAGAATAAGGATATAGCCGATGTGATGGGTATTTCCTTGCGTACGGTAGAAGCACACATGTATAAGGCATTGAAAATTTTACGCGAGAAATTGAGTTATCTGCGCATGATTCTTTTGTTTTGGTTGTAAGGGACTCTTGTGACTCCTGCGTCTTTCTGTGATACTTTGGATAAAAGAACATTACAGTGCATTTATCGTTACTTCTCTAAGAATATTAAAAATGTGATTGATTTTTAAGTGTTTCAGTTTTTTATATCTTTAAGGTTGATTTAAAAGACCAAAAACTATGAAACACTTCTTGACTATCTTATTATTGCTTCCTGTAGTATTCGGAGCTTGCAGGAAAGACGATATTCTAACAGTTGAATACCTAAGAAGGTAATACTTTTTACATCATATTCTTACGGATAGAGAACTTCACAATAGCCATTGCCTGAATATTCTCTATTGGTAAATCCATTGGTTGATGATGCGGATTGTAGCTTACCAGCAGAATACATCCCGGATTCTCTGACCGGTTGACATATTTCACCACCAAGTAATCATCACCATCCAGACAGAACGATACCAGATACATTTCTCCGTAGATAAGATGATGAAAATCGCTGATTTCCTTGAAACCAATAATGTCACCCGATTTCAGCAGCGGATACATACTGTCTCCGCTCACATACACCGCCCCGTCGCACGAAGACATATTGGGAATGACAATCTTTCCCAACACATATTGGTTGCGGTTCATCAGCATGGTACGCAGGTTGGCAGCTGCCGACACATCATATAGTTTCACATAGCGGTCGTCCTTCATCTCCGGTGTTTTCGGAATGTATATAGTTTCCACCTCTCCCGTATACCTTCCCAACTGGCAGAGGTGTGTATCGCGGTGAGGAGTTCCCTTCCCTACCAGCAGCCAGTTGTAATCTACCTCTTTCATCTTCTCCAACAGCAGTGGAAAGTCGATACTATTTCTTGCACACCAGTTACTTAATGTAGAACGCGATACTCCTAAATAATTGGCGAGTTCCACATCCGTCTTGAAGCCCATAACTTCTTTAGCTCGCTTCACTATATCAGTTACATTGAACAGTGCATCCATCTTTTTTGGGGTTAAACTATAAATTTAATTGTTTTATAATTGAAAACGTTGTTATATTTGCCTCGACAAATATAGCTTATTGTTTTAATAAATCAAATTGTTTTCAAGAAATAATCAATCCATTACCATGAATACCACAGCTACTTCTACCCGCATTTGTGCATGCTGCAAGCGCGAGCTTTCCTCCGAGAACTTTTACTACAATCACCGTACACGAATTTTTGACAAATACTGCAAGGAGTGCCGCAAGAAGCGGAGCAGGCAGTATCGGAAAGAATGCAGGCATACCGGAAAAAACAGGAAACGGCTTATTATTACTGAAATAGACGATTCCCTTCTGCGCATGGAACTTATCCTACGTGCATTGGGAAAGATACGCGCTAGTGTCCTGCGGAAGCGGAAAAAGATACAGGAATCCGAATACCGCGACTTCGGCAATAACGATATATCTGGTTAAAAATAGAAATAGGTTTAACGGTTTTGTAAACATGATACACAAAAGTAAAACAGATGATTTACCTTTGCACTGTCATCAAGCTTGAAACGACAAAACGAACACATTTATTCACCATTTAAAGAAAGGAGCAAATTATGGCAATGAAGAAAGGTATATGGGACACCATTTTGAAAGTAATCATCGCAGTGGCATCTGCCGTGTTAGGCGCATTGGGCGGAAGTGCAATGTAATTATTCTACAAACTCTTCCCCTGCCTATTATCGGCAGGGGGACTATAAATCATATATACATTTAAACTATTTTCTTATGAAACTTATATTTCAACTAAGCATACTTATACTATCAATATGTTTTTCCAATTCTCTGATAGCACAAATTCCCAACGCCCCATCTGCTTTATTAACCCCCAATGCAGCTGAAATTAACAGATATGGAAACACTCCCGTATCCCTGTTTACAGGGACTCCCCAAATTTCCATTCCCTTATACACTGTAAAAAGCGGAAAACTTTCTTTACCTATCACGTTAAGTTATCATTCTGGAGGAGTTAAACCGGACGAACATCCCGGATGGGTGGGTATGGGCTGGTCTCTACAAACCGGAGGAGCAATTACCCGAAAGAAAAATGATGAAATTGACGAATTTGACAGAATGGATATCTTCGCTGGTTATAAAGGAGGATATTATTATGAACATAACATAACTCAGCCAGCCAATTGGGACAGCAGCGAGTTTTGGGAGCGAATGATTACAGGAAATTTTTATCTTATTGATACTGAACCCGATGAATTTTCTTTCTGTTTCGGTCCCTATTCGGGTTCCTTTATGCTTGACAGTAACGGGAAATGGGTCGTTCGTTGCAATAACGAAATATCTGTGGAGCTGAATGGACTCACTCCTATGCCTTCTTTCGGAAAAAATCCCCCTTTCGTGATGAGTAAGGCTTTTTCTGGCTTTACTCTTACCACAGAAGACGGAATTAAATATGTATTTGGAGAAGATGCTGTGGAATACTCTATGGATTTCATCAATCAGGAAGTTGCACATTGGCAAGCGATGGCTTGGTATTTAAAACAAATAATTCATCCCAATGGAGATACCATTGAATTGAATTACGAACGGGGAGATTATATTGCTCAATTGTCTTCTTCAGCTAATCGTATGATGTACGAAGGATTAGGCAATGGGAAATTGCTACAATTCAGATTTTATGAAGGAAGTTCAAGCGGAGGAACTCAAACAACCGGTCAACTGCTTGCTCCCGTATATCTAAATTCGATAAAAGCTAAAGACTGCACGATACGTATAAATAGTTCCATCAGTGAAGAGCTAACTTACACTTATGATACTTATTTTTCAGCTTACAAGCAGGCCCGGCAACAAGGACGTCTTCTTTATCATCTAATGGAAGAATATACAGACAGCTTTGAAGAACAAATCGCTCGTTTAAAATGGAAAAAATTAGATCGTATCACCATTACCGATACAGAAAACAAACTTGTGAAAGCCATCGATTTTACTTATATAAACAATCCTACCCAACGCTTAACCTTAGGAAGTATCTCAATGAATGACTTTTTGGATATTCCCATAGAAAAATATACATTCCGGTACAATGATTTGGATAAACTTCCTGAGTATCTGAGTAATGAAATTGACCATTGGGGATTTTACAATAGTCATCCATTAGACGAAAGTAATATATATAACAGTAAAGAGCCCAATCCCTACACTCTTTTATACGGTAGCTTAAAAGAAATAATATATCCTACAGGTGGCAAAACTATCTTTGAATTCGAACCTCATTATTATTCTAAGGAACTTCCTGTCAATCGATGGGAAGAATGTCAGAATGTAAAAGAAAGTGTTGCTGGAGGTATTCGTATTAAAAGAATAACCGATATACCAAACAACGGACAAAGCCCTGTTTCCAGAGAATTTCTATATGTATCAGGATATGCTCCCGGGAAAAAAGATTTACCCTCTAGTGGGGTTTTGAACGGGAAAGCTATCTATATGGATACCAAAGATTATCAAGCCTCCAATGGTGAAGGAACTATATTTTATGCCACATCCTCCACTGCTTCTCTGACTCCTGTAGGAAGTAATTCGTTAGGCTATCACGTAGGATATAGTGAAGTAGTAGAAAGATACAGCGACGGAAGCTATACCATACAACACTTTACCAATATAGATTCGCCTGAATATTTGGACGAAAAATATATTATGAGTTTAGATAACGAAATATTCACTCCTTGCTCTTCGCGAGCAAATGATAGAGGAAAACTCCTGGAAGAAAATGTTTACGACGCAATGGGGAATATAGTTAAGAAAAAAAGAATCATCTACGAAAAAGATAATGAGAATACTAATTATGTACGAGCCATTTACTGCGCTCCTAATCTAATTGATACACGCGGAGCATACTTTATTCTTTCCAATGGCACTGTATATAAAATCTTTACCTACTCACTTCGCAAATCTCAAGAAATTATTACCGAATACACCAATAAAGGATCTGTAGCACGGCAAAAAGAGTGTACCTATTTATACAATACGCTCCGCCAGCTTCAATCAAAAAATATACTCGTTTATGAACAAGGAAAAGAAATAAACTACCATACAGACTATCGCTATGCATGGCAGGATAATTCAGATATATACAACTTACACGTTTATTCGCTAGTTTCTTCGATAAAGAAGTACAGAAACAATCTGGCAGAAGAAAGTATTTCCAACAAGTTTACCTTAATAAATAACCAAATACCGGTATTGACCGATGTCTATCAAGCCGAGGGATGCGGGGCGGAAGAACTAAGATATTCCTGCCTTGTATTCGACAGAAAGGGAAATCCGATATATACAATACAAGATCAAACCACACAAAACATTTACTTGTGGGGAAACGGCGGTACGGATTTAATCGCCGAAATTCAAAATGCCGGTTATGAAGAAGTACGTCAGGCATTAGGTATACGTCCGGAATATGTATCCGACTATCAGGCTTTAATGGAAGATAAAATAGACTCTTTACGAATAAAGCTGCCTCAAGCCGAAGTTATCACCTATACCTACCGTCCTTTGGCAGGAGTTTCCTCTATTATTGACAGTAAACGATGCTGTACCTATTTTTATTATGACAGCTATTGCAGGTTATCGGCAGTGAAAGACAATGATGGAAAAACAATGGAAACATATTCATATCATATGGAACATGCCAACGATGGAAAATCAGAAAACGAACTTGAAGACATACGCCGGCAAGCATTGGAAGAGTGGGTAAATTCGTTGCGACTTTACGGAGTCTATACACTACAACCTGGAGAAACACGGACTTTCGGAGTAGAAGCCAACTATATTCCATTGGATTACCGATGGAGAATAGAAGGAGATATCGATATGATTTCCTATGAAATAAAAGAAAATAAAATAGAAATACACAATAAATCCACAGAAAATGAAAGTGGAAATATAGAAATCTACTTAGATTTAATAGATGGAGATAGGATTATGAGCACAGTACCTTTTTTCTGCAAACTTCGACCATCTAAGTTCACCATAGATAGTTTTCTATGGAATCCCCCTTATGATGGGCAAGTTACTTTGAAACTAGTTGTACGAGCCAAGAATGATTATAAACTAAATTTAATTACTCTTATCATAGACCGGAAAGAGGCTATCCATAAAGCTCCGGAAGCAGGTTATGATTCTGTCGCTTACTGGGTTACTTTAAAACGGAAAGGAAATGAAGCTTTTTATACATTAGAAGCCAGCGATTATACAGGCGAGTCTATAAGTTTACAAATACCTGTTGACGAATTATTTCCCATTGATGAATCCCTACAATAAATAACCAAGGAAAAACAAAATTATCATGAAAAAGATTATATGCATACTTTCACTCCTCATTGCTTGCCTTCATATAAAGGCACAACAAGAAATTAATTTTGATACACTCTCTGCCGGTTTCCAGTTTCATCATGATTACGAACTTCCAATAATAACCGGTGGATATTACGAAACACAGGAATTGGCCAAACGTATTGTTTTTTATACCAAAGAGCCTCTAATCATCACAGGGGGGTCATGTAACAGTATCAATGTGCATGGAAGCTATTTCAGGCTACAAAGGGGGAATTATCCTATAGAACAACAGTACTGCACGAATTTTAACGCTGTCAACCATTCCTTTCAAGCCTATTTATGGACTCCCGGTATGTATTTATTAGAAGCTATTGCCCAAACAAAATCTCTACCAACAGGTGCGACTAAACCGGATTCCATTATATTTTCAGTAGATTTTGAATTATCTTCTATCCCTGGACCGGAACCAGAACCAGAGCCAGAACCGGAGCCAGAACCGGAACCAGAGCCAGAACCGGAAGATACATTCCATATAAACTATGTTTCCGTACAAAAATTCTTAACTGAAGACCAGACGATAAAACAAACCACTTTTAATTACTTCGATGGATTAGGAAGAAATATACAGACGGTAAGTCAGCAAGTTTCCCCTAACAAGCAAGATATTGTTGAAGGTATCGAATATGACAGTTTGGGACTTCTTAAAAAAGAATACTTACCCGTAACAATAGGAAACGTCAATTCTGGAAAGTATCATATTCATCTGAAGGACAGTCTGAAAAAGCAATACTTCGATAGACGTCCTTTTACAGAAAATGAATATGAACCTTCTCCTTACCGAAGGCTAACCCAAGAGCATCCAACTGGAGAGATATGGGAAAATAAGAGTATAACACATTCCTATCTCTTTAATGAAGATACAGATTCTCTCCGCTGCATACACTATCATGTGGACGGCAATGAATTAATCAACGACGGAATGTTTTACAATGGAGAAATCCGAGTAGAACTAACAGCTGATGAAGACGGAAAAACAGTTTGTGTTTTCAAAGACTGTAAAGACAGAATAATCCTGAAACGATATTTTTCCGAAGAAAGTACACACGACACGTATTACGTTTACGATGATTTAGGCAATTTGCGCTATGTACTCCCCCCTTCCTTATACGGAGAAATATCAAAAGATATGTTAGACAAGTATGCTTATCAGTATCGTTACGACCATCGCAACCGTTGTATTTGGAAAAAATTACCAGGCTGTAGCGCCATACATTATTCTTATGATTACACAGACAGACTGGTCTTTTCACAAGACGGGAACCAGCGTGCAGCAGGAGAGTGTACATTTCAGTTTTATGATATCTTAGGAAGAGAAACGGTAAAAGGAATTTGCAAGGCAGATACAATTCCCAATTTTCCGGAAAAATCCCTTCTCACCATTCGTACTGCTGAAAATGGAATTGATGGATGCGGATATACTCTGCCAGATATAAACATCGAAGTAAAGAAACTGCAAAAAGTAAATTATTACGATGATTACAGCTACTTGGATTTACCTGCTTTCCGGGAAAAGAAAGAAATACTATCTTATACGGAAATGAATGGATATGATTCAAAATATATCAATAGTATATACCCTGATCTGTCAGCTAAAGGATTAATGACCGGGCAATGCGTATATACTACTTCAGGAGAGTCCTTACCATCCTCTTTCTATTATGATGTAAAAGAACGTATTGTTCAAAAACAAAGTGAAAATATCATACAATCGTTTTTATCCGAGTATTATCAATACAGCTTTACTGGTAAAGTACAATCCCATCTTTGTATATATCATACTATTTCTGAAGAAACTTTACGAGAAGAATATAAGTATGATTACGACCATGCAGAACGATTGATAAATGTAACCCATTGTCTAAATAATGGAGAAAAGGTTATTCTTTCCTCCAACGAATATGATGAACTCTGTAAACTGAAAAAAAGAACATTTCACAATAACCAACAGTCAATTACTTATACCTACAACATCCGAAACTGGATGACCTCCATCGAAAGCCCGCTCTTCAAGGAGGAGCTGCACTATACTGACGGAACCGGAACACCCTGCTACAACGGAAACATCAGCAGCATCAGCTGGAAGGCAGGAGAGGAACAGACCACAAGAGGTTACAGGTTTACCTACGACGGACTGGACCGCATGAAAACAGCGGAATACGGAGAGGGGGAACGGCTTGCATCCAACCCTAACCGCTTCAATGAGGAGGTTACCGCCTACGACAAAACGGGAAACATTCTCGGAATCAGACGCATGGGACAGACCGGAGCACAGGAATACGGACTGGTGGACAACCTCGCACTGACCTACAGCGGAAACCAGCTGACGAAAGTTACCGACAATGCGGCAAGTTCTGCATACAGCAACGGCTTTGAGTTCAAGGACGGGGCGGACAGGGAAACGGAATACACCTACGATGAAAACGGAAATCTTACTCAGGATTTGAACCGGAAAATCAAGGATATTCAATATAATTTCCTAAATTTGCCACAACGCATCGAGTTCGGAAACGGAAGTACGACCGAATACCTCTATGACGCCGAAGGAAGAAAGCTCCGCACGGTACACAGGGCAGACGGAAAGACGACCACCACCGACTATGCAGGGAATTTGATCTATGAAAACGGGAACCCCATCAGACTGGTTACGGAATACGGATATGTATCTCTACCCGACGGTATGTATCATTATTACCTGCAAGACCATCAGGGAAACAACCGCGTGGTGGCAGACCGGAATGGAAAGGTGGAGGAAGTGAACCATTACTACCCCTTCGGAGGTATGTTCGCCACCACCGGAAACGTACAGCCCTACAAGTACAACGGAAAGGAACTTGACACACAAAAGGGACTTAACTGGTACGATTACGGGGCAAGGCATTATGATCCGGCTTTAGAAAGATGGCATGTACAGGATCCGATGCAGGAGAAATATTACAATTCATCGCAGTATGTATATTGTGCAAATAATCCTGTAAAATACATTGACCCTAATGGGTGTGATGTAAAACCTGCAGGAACTGCAGAGTTAATAATGATACAAAACACATTACCCAAAGAAGCTCGTAGTTATGTTAGATTAAATAAGGATGGAATGATTGACCGAACATTGTTAAATTCGTATGGTGGAAAGAGTTTAAACTTCAACAATCTGAAAACAATGGTTAATTCAGATAGAATTGTAGAAGTTGTGCTTGATGATAAGTTTACTTTTATGGGACAAGATGGGAAATTAGGAACTGAAACAATGCCCTATAATTCCTTTGACCCAAAATATGATTTAGAATCTGATAAAGATTTAAAAGGAGAAACAATGGGTGGGCTTTCTACTGGCGAAAGCGGCTTCATGGGAAAAACCCTCTTCCCTGATAAAGATGGTATACAAAACTCACCAAATGGAAATATTATTGTTATTATCAATAAAAATTTATCGCCAGCAGGTGCAGCAGAAAATTATAGCCACGAAGCAAATGGACACGCACTATTGTATATTCTGAATGGTGGAAACCATAAAGGTGCAAGCCATCAACCTATTAATGGGCAATGGATTGAGGGAAATAAAACTTTAATGGAAATGATTATAAATTCTAAAAAAGAAACTATTGAAAATATGCAAGGGACATGAAAATAATAAGTTACATATTTTTTTCGATTTTTCTGTTTTTTACTATGGGTTTAAATGCACAGGATAAAATACATATTGACACCATATCATTTTGCTATTTTGATGGAATCACTGAACAAACTCAAACAATAGATGAGTATCAAATAACAAATAATTCAAGCGAAGATTATTTAACTTGGATATCATTAGTTCCAATAAATAAGAAATCAAACATTGAATTAATACACGATTTTTTTAAAAAAAGAAAAGGCGATTTTAGTTTGATTGAAATGATGTATGAGAACTTATTAGATAAACAACCTATTAGTATAGGATACTCATTTATTAAAAATATTACAGTTGGTAAAAAATTTTCATATTTCATTGCTCAAACAAGCGAAAAATCAAATCTTTATCAAAAAAGAATTGTTCTTATAAAAAAGAGAGAGGTCGAACAATATTTAAACATGCAGATTGATGAAAAATATTTTTTCAAATTACAAAGTATTTTTCTAATCGAGAAATAATATATCCAAGAAGATATATCAAGTTTGAAGTGCATCCCAAAAGTTAAACACAAAACTTTTGGGATGTTTTATGAAGTACAGTTATAGACAAAGGCTTATCATCGCTAACTGGATAAAACAAGGAGGAGCTGCACTATACAGACGGAACCGGAACACCCTGCTACAACGGAAACATCAGCAGCATCAGCTGGAAGGCAGGAGAGGAACAGACCACAAGAGGTTACAGGTTTACCTACGACGGACTGGACCGCATGAAAACAGCGGAATACGGAGAGGGGGAACGGCTTGCATCCAACCCTAACCGCTTCAATGAGGAGGTTACCGCCTACGACAAAACGGGAAACATTCTCGGAATCAGACGCATGGGACAGACCGGAGCACAGGAATACGGACTGGTGGACAACCTCGCACTGACCTACAGCGGAAACCAGCTGACAAAAGTTACCGACAATGCAGCAAGTTCCGCATACAACAACGGCTTTGAATTCAAGGATGGGGCGGACAGGGAAACGGAATATACCTACGATGAAAACGGAAATCTTACTCAGGATTTGAACCGGAACATCAAGGATATTCAATATAATTTCCTAAATTTGCCACAACGCATTGAGTTCGGAGACGGAAGTACGACCGAATACCTTTATGATGCCGACGGAAGAAAGCTCCGCACGGTACACAGGGCAGACGGAAAGACGACCACCACCGACTATGCAGGGAATTTGATCTATGAAAACGGGAACCCCATCAGACTGGTTACGGAATACGGATATGTATCTCTACCCGACGGTATGTATCATTATTACCTGCAAGACCATCAGGGAAACAACCGCGTGGTGGCAGACCGGAATGGAAAGGTGGAGGAAGTGAACCATTACTACCCCTTCGGAGGTATGTTCGCCACCACCGGAAACGTACAGCCCTACAAGTACAACGGAAAGGAACTTGATACACGGAAGGGACTCAACTGGTACGATTACGGGGCAAGATATTATGATCCGGCACTGGGAAGATTCACAGTAGTAGATTCAGTAGCTGAAAAACACTACTATGCCTCTCCGTATATATATTGTAACAATCTTCCCATGAGGTATATCGATCCCGATGGAAATGATTGGAAAGATGCATATCCACATTTAGAGAATGCAATATCAGCCAATGTTTCTATTGGTTGGAGATTGAGTGCTAACTTTCAAGTTTGGGGTGCTAAAGTTGGAATAGATGCTGATGCTGGAAGTGTAAAAATAGGAAATGATGGAATACGAGCAACTAAAGGAGCATCAATAGATTTGGGAATTGGAGGAGCTGGGACCTATCAAGAAGCATATGAAATAAATGATAAATATTCGGCCTTAGAAGAAGGAACATCTTGGAATTTCCTTATGCTTAAAGAAACAACAAATAAAACCACTATATATGACTCAACAGGAAAATATTTTAAAGAAGTACATCATAAAGAAGAAAAGAAAGAAGAAATAACTGCAGGAGGTTCTGCTGCAATAGGTATTGGTTTTGAGGTATCTATTAACCTCAAAGAAATATATAATTTTTTTACCGATTTATTTAAATAGTTTCAACATGGATTATACCAAACGTTTTTTATCATTCCTCATTGATGAAATCATTTTTTCAGTTATGTCAATAGTTCTAATGCTTATATTATCTCATATAGGAATATTAAAAGAAAACTTTAACTTTTCTATTATAGGACCAATTATTTTTTGGAGTCTCTTCATCTTTAAAGATCTAAAAGGTAAAAGTTTTGGAAAAAGTATATTTAAGTTGCAAATTGTGGACTGCCAAACAAAAAAAACAGCATCTCCACTAAAATGCGTCTTACGCAATCTATTTTACATATTAGGCATATTTGATTTAATATTTATGTGTTATCATTCTCAAGGAAGAAGGTTAGGAGATTATATCGTAGGTACTAAAGTCATCAAGTTGTAATTCAATTTAATAATTGAGTAGGAGGAAAATGAAAGTTTTCTTCCTACTTTCATTTTCCGACCTCTCACACCACCGTACGTACCATTCGGCATACAGTGCTTCTCTTGATAATATGCGGCGAAGAAATGAAATCATGTTATGAATATTAGTACACATATTGGAGTAACATTGCAAATATGTCTATCTGCTCATACTGCCATTAATGCATATTCTCCTATTACAATGGTTTCCGCTATCCCTTACAGGACGTGTCGACAGGGACATCCAGAGATATAAAGCATAATAGCCTTTCTCATAAAGAGAGACTGTTCTTGAATAATTAAAATTTGAAACAGTTTCTCTTTTTATGAAACACTGCCAGTGATGCATCCAGGACAAGATGACCTCCATCGAAAGCCTGCTCTTCAAGGAGGAGCTGCACTATACGGAAGGAATTGCCCCCTGCTACAACGGAAACCAACTGACGAAAGTTACCGACAATGCGGCAAGTTCTGCATACAGCAACGGCTTTGAGTTCAAGGACGGGGCGGACAGGGAAACGGAATACACCTACGATGAAAACGGAAATCTTACTCAGGATTTGAACCGGAAAATCAAGGATATTCAATATAATTTCCTAAATTTGCCACAACGCATCGAGTTCGGAAACGGAAGTACGACCGAATACCTCTATGACGCCGAAGGAAGAAAGCTCCGCACGGTACACAGGGCAGACGGAAAGACGACCACCACCGACTATGCAGGGAATTTGATCTATGAAAACGGGAACCCCATCAGACTGGTTACGGAATACGGATATGTATCTCTACCCGACGGTATGTATCATTATTACCTGCAAGACCATCAGGGAAACAACCGCGTGGTGGCAGACCGGAATGGAAAGGTGGAGGAAGTGAACCATTACTACCCCTTCGGAGGTATGTTCGCCACCACCGGAAACGTACAGCCCTACAAGTACAACGGAAAGGAACTTGACACACAAAAGGGACTTAACTGGTACGATTACGGGGCAAGGCATTATGATCCGGCTGTGGGAAGGTTTATCACATCAGATCCTTTATCTGAAAAAGATTACTTTACCTCTTCTTATGTATATTGTGGAAGTAACCCAATCAATCGAATTGATAAGGACGGAAGAATTTGGGAAACGGTATGGGATGCAGCCAGTTTATCACTTGGTATAAATAGCTTTTGGAAGAATATTAGTGAAGGAAGTTATGGTGCAGCTGCAATTGATGGTGCAGGGGTTGTGATAGATGCTATAGCGGCTGCCGTTCCATTTATTCCAGGAGGCGCAGGAGCTGTTATTAATAGTGTTCGTGCCACAGATAAAATATCGGATGTTGCAAAAAGCACAAACAGAGCAGGCAAGACAATAGAAAAAACAGAGGAGACTTCAAGAGCTGCTCGTAGAGATGTCATGCGAAAAGAGGGAATTCCAACCAGTGCGCAACCCAAATCCCAATCAAAGAATGCCTCAGGAAGAGAATATACCTATGAAGTTCCTAAAAAGGGAGGAGGTACAGAATTAAAATCAGTACAACAACAGACACTGGACAGAAGCCATAAAGAACAGCCACATTGGGAAGCTGGAAAAATCAAAATAAGAGAGAACCAAATTCAATATAATTCATATAATCGAGTTAAATTAGAAACCTCAAAAAGTAAAACCTACTATAAAAACTTTGAATAAGATGAATAACAACGAAACATACGAACAGAAAAGAAGAAGATTATTTGGCAAAGTCAATTTTTTACCAGCATACTTACAACAGCTCAATAAACTATTGAATATAGAAGTTACAGCCGATATGCTTCTTTCTATTGTAAAAACAGATAGCTTCTTAGAACAGATAGACTTTGACTCCGATACTTTATTTTACAAAGAAACAATTTCATTTGAAGACAAAGAGAAGTTACAAAGAATAGTGCGGTCGAAACTACTGGATTGGAATGCCAACTATATGATGGAACTAACCAATGTAAAAGAATGTGGATTACTACCTATCCCTAATTTGTCGGTTTTTAATTGGGACTTCAAATATGAAGATGAAAAGAGTGGAATCATTGTATTTATCAGGCAAGATAAAAAAGAAGAATTGGTATTAGACTTTTATGAAGAAGATTTTCAATATTTTTTAGATATTGAAATTTATCGACCAATAAAATAAAAGAATAACAAATAGAAGCCATAAATATGAAGAAAAATGATTTATTTTCAATCATTGAACATGTATCATATGAACAATATGAAAATGTTATATCTAATACATGCATCAATGATTGTAATGAATATAAACAAAATCTCCTACATGAAGCCATTGCTTGTTGTAGAAATGATATTGCAACAAACCTGATAAATAGAAATATTAATATAAATCAACAAGACTACAAAGGAGAAACTCCTTTACATTATTGTGCCGCATATTTCAATCTTGAAATAGCAGAATTATTACTGCAAAAAAAAGCTCAAATCAATATTATTGATAAATATGGAAATAATCCTTTATGGGTTGCGGTATTCAATGCTCATGGTGATTATAGAATGGTAAAACTCTTTTTAAAGTATAATGCTAATATTCAAAACAAGAATAGAGCTAATCGCTCTCCATTGGATTTTGCCAAACAAATCAATGACTTAGATTTAGTTAATATTCTTCTTCATGAGAGGTCAAATAATTCATAAATTACAAATGAATTAGAGCTTTAATGTAATCCTGCCAATATGCTACTTATCAAGTATAATGGCAGGATTCTTTAGTATATCCGGACAGACGGGACGGTGGAAACCTATACCGACAACGAAGGAAGAACCGTGCTGGAGCGGAGAATACACACCGATACGAAGGGAACGGAACACCTTGACACCTACTATGTGTACGATGACCTGAACAGACTGCGCTACGTGCTGCCCCCGCAGGCAGAAGAAATATTCCGGCAGGCAGGAGAAACCCGTTCCGGAAGTGATAAAGGGATAGCAGACTACGCATATGCACCCTGCTACAACGGAAACATCAGCAGCATCAGTTGGAAGGCAGGAGAGGAACAGAGCACAAGAGGTTACAGGTTTACCTACGACGGACTGGACCGCATGAAAAAGGCGGAATACGGAGAAGGAGAACGGCTTGCATCACTGGCGGACTCGAGTTCCAGAACGGGTCAGATAGCGAAACGGAATATACCTGCGATGAAAATTACAATGATTTTATTTCGAAGTAAATAATGTTTTATGTTAGATGAAAAATCAGATGATAAAAGCGTTATACTCTTCACTGAACGAATGCGAGCCGTTTTCGTGTGTGAAATCAGTTCCGAGGAAATGATCGGATAACGTACAGAGAGCGTGTTTGCAGTCACTCTGCCGGATGGCTATCGATACGCAATGATTGTCATTCCCGTACGAAATCATCAGGATAGGTATGTCGTGCAGCAATTCGATGATATGGCTGCTTGCATCCGAATCTCCCCAGTTCAGTTTTCCGAGTATGCTGATAGTGGCAATATTGTTTTCCGTGATTAATTCGGCAAATCCTGACAGCTCACGGCGGAGCAGGCTCAGGGTTTCTGTATCTGTTTCTATCGCCATCGAAATGTTGGTGCTGGATGATGTCATCAGATAAATGGATACCTTGTACTTCGCAAAGACAGTAAGTGTTTTCTCCAGAAAGCGGAAGGAAGAAACACTTCCCGATGAATGCAGTCGGATGTAGGTTATGTGTTTCCGGGCTGTGATGGCTTTTACGGTATGCGTTTCTTCTTGTATCTCACTGACGAGGCGGATGATGCGACCTTGTCCGTTTATCAGCCGGATACTAATCTGATATTGATGGGCAAGCGAGAGGCTGCGGGGTGACACCAGAAGACCGCCGGCATTGATGAGGCTCTCGGCTTCTTCGAAGGAGAACATCGTGTCGTTGCTTTCTTCCGGCTTTTGATTGTCGTTCGGGATGTATATTTCTTTTGCCTGTATCCGTTGTACGAGTTCTTGAGCACGGAAAGCGATGGCCAGATACATGGCATAAGCGCAACTGTCACCTTTGGCGATATATTCTACTTCACCGTAAGCATTCTGGCATACAAGCGACTGGGTGACATAGACTGCGGCTTGTGCTGTTTGCGCAAAAGCTTGTGCCTGCTGGCAGATTGTTTCTAAATCAGGTTTTCCGTCAGCATCCAGGTGCATCAGTGTGGCAGTATCTGCTACAGTGGCATCAATGTGTCGGCTTTTTAAATAGGCGGCTACCAGTGCCGAAGAAATGTATTCTCCCGAAATGAGTAATTTGCGTTCGTCGGACTGGCTGAACGTGCTGTTTGCCAGTTGCCGGATATGCTGGAAATTGGATGTGATCTGTGTTTGGGCAAACTCAAAGGCTGAACCATGATTGGGCAGGAATCCGGAAACAGTTTCCATGCAGTGCTTTTCCAGATGCAGGATGGCTTGTGAAGCCTTTTCCTGTTCGGCACGGAACAAATGAATGGAAATTTCTTGAAGACTGCGTTTGATTCGGTCGAAAGCAGGAACGATTATAAGTAAGGGAGCTTCTGTACAGATGTAATCAGACATCTGCATGATGTCTTCAAGATGGGTTACTGTTCCTAAATTACAAACTTTCATTTTTCTCTTTTTGAGTTAAGTGCTTGGTTATTATGCCGTTTTGTTAGCCTTTTTATCTTGCTTTTTAAGAAAGCCTTTTTACAAAGTGTAAAGATACATATTTTTATGAAACCGTATTCTTTTATGAAACTTTTGTGATGAAAGATAATTAAAATAAGAAAAACGGTTTGAAGAAGGCTTAAAAATGTCCTGTCGCAATGAGTTTATCCGATTTTTTAAGCCGGCTTTCGGTTTTTTCTCTATATTTGCAGCCATCTGAATAAAACCATATGCACGAAAACACATTACATAACCAGAGAAAATCGATCCGTTTCCGCCGTTGGAGTCGGAAAAATTATGCTGTGTTCGGAAGTCTGCACCGGCATGTGACGATTGGAAGGGTGTGTAAGGGTATTGCCGATTCATCGTTGGATAAGGCAAGACATATCGTGTCGGTAGAAGGTAACGGGCAGTGTGTATATGCTATGAACGGCATCAGGGAACAGGATGCTTCACCGTACGATATAGGAATTCCGCTGGGATGTGTCATCCTGCTTTTGATGGGACTGCCTGTGGCTGTTGAACCGGCGGGCAGTGAGGTTGCTTGTATTAGAAAAACTCAGAATAATTGTCATTTACCGAAACGGAATGGCGAAAGGATTCGTGTGGCATCTTGTTGTAGGTGTACACGGGTACTTTCGCCATTCCGCTTTTTTATGCCTATAAATATATATGATAGAAACATTAGAAAAAAAAGTTGACGACGGTCTTGAACTGACGCCGGAAGAGGCGCTTTGGCTGGCGGAGGAGGCTCCTCTGGAGGAATTGTGTGAAGCCGCTCATCGCATTACGCTGAAGTATGCTTCGCATAAGTTTGATATGTGTTCCATTATCAATGCCAAGTCGGGACGGTGTTCCGAAGATTGCAAATGGTGTGCTCAGTCGGCACATTATGCAACGGGTGTTGAGGTGTACGGACTGGTTTCGCAGGAGGAATGTCTGCGCCATGCAAAGGCGAACGAAGAACAGGGAGTTGCTCGCTTTTCGCTGGTAACGAGTGGACGGAAACCTTCCAATAAGGAGGTAGAGGCTTTGTGCCGGCATTTTGCATATTTGAAAGAGTACTCAGATATACAGCTTTGCGCTTCGCTGGGGCTGGCTACTGAGGAACAGCTCGCGTTGCTTCATGAAGCAGGAGTAGTCCGCTATCATTGTAACCTGGAAACGGCGCCTTCTCATTTCGCCAATCTCTGTTCTACTCATACACAGGAAGAGAAACTGGCTACCATACAGGCTGCCCGTCGTACGGGAATGGATGTGTGTTGCGGAGGAATTATCGGAATGGGGGAAACCATGCGGCAGCGTGTGGAGTTTGCCTTTACTTTAAAATCGCTGGATATTCAGTCTATTCCGCTCAACTTGTTGCAGCCGATCAAGGGTACTCCGCTCGAAACGGAGCCTGCGCTCTCGGAAGAAGAGGTCTTGCGTACAGTGGCTATGTTCCGTTTTGTCAATCCTTCGGCTTATCTTCGTTTTGCGGGAGGACGTTCGCAACTGAGTGACGAGGCGGTACGTAAGGCGATGTATATCGGTGTGAACTCGGCTATCGTGGGAGATTTGCTGACGACGCTGGGTTCGAAAGTGGCAGAAGATAAAAAACGAATAAAGGAGGTGGGTTATGACTTATGAACAATGTGTTGATAACTTCGACAGGGAGCATTTGTGGCATCCCTATACGTCGACCATTAACCCGTTGCCTACGTATAAGGTGAAACGGGCAAAAGGGTGTATCATTACGCTGGAAGACGGTACGGAACTGGTAGACGGTATGTCGTCGTGGTGGTGTGCCGTACATGGATATAATCATCCGGTATTGAATCGGGCGATTGAAGAGCAGTTGAAAAACATGTCGCATGTGATGTTTGGAGGACTTACGCACGAGCCTGCCATCGCATTGGGAAAATTACTTTTGAAGATTGTTCCACCTTCCATGCAGAAGATTTTTTATGCCGACAGTGGTTCGGTGGCTGTAGAGGTTGCATTGAAGATGGCGGTACAGTATCAGTTTGCTGCGGGAAAGCCTGAAAAGAACAATTTTGTGACAATCCGTTCCGGCTATCATGGAGATACATGGAATGCGATGTCGGTATGCGATCCGGTGACGGGCATGCATAGTTTGTTTGGTTCGGCGCTTCCGGTACGTTATTTTGTGCCTGCGCCTCAGTGCCGTTTCGATGCCGAATGGGACGAGAAGGATATTCTTCCACTGAAGGAAACAATCGAAAAGCATCATCAGACGCTTGCCGGACTGATACTGGAGCCGATAGTTCAGGGAGCCGGCGGTATGCGTTTTTATCATCCGCAGTATCTGCGTGAGGCGGCCAGGTTGTGCCGTGAATATGGTTTGCTGCTTATCTTCGACGAGATTGCTACGGGCTTCGGACGTACCGGAAAACTGTTTGCCTGGGAACATGCCGGAGTGGAACCCGATATCATGTGTATCGGTAAGGCGCTGACCGGAGGGTATATGACTTTCTCGGCCGTGCTGACTTCCGATAAGGTGGCGGACTGTATTTCTTCACACGAGCCGCATGCTTTTATGCACGGACCTACTTTTATGGGAAATCCGCTTGCCTGTGCGGTGGCTTGCGCTTCCGTCAATCTGCTCTTGTCCAGCGGATGGGAGGAGAAAGTGAAACGCATTGAGTCGCAACTGCGGGAGGAACTGCTACCGGCTGCCGGATTGCCTCAGGTGGCAGATGTACGTGTACTGGGGGCTATCGGAGTCATCGAAATGAAGAATCCGGTGGATATAGCATGGATGCAACGCCGGTTTGTGGAAGAAGGTATCTGGGTGCGCCCGTTCGGACGACTGGTATATATCATGCCTCCGTTTATTATCAGCAAGGAGGAACTGACAAAGCTGACTTCCGGCTTGCTGAAGATTGTAAGAGAAATAACTTGTTAAAGAAAGAAAGGAATGGAAACGATGGTTTCATCGGATAATTTATATAGCCGGACGCTCGATGCGCTGGATGAGGCTGGCAATCTGCGTACACTGTCGCAGGCGGAACATCAGGGGAAATGGATCTGGAAGGAAGGCAAGCGTATGCTGAATCTTTCTTCGAATGACTATCTGGGACTGGCTGCCGACACTGCGCTGCGTGACGAGTTTATGCGCACGCTTTCGGAACGTGATTTTCTGTTCTCGTCGTCGTCGTCGCGCCTGCTGACCGGTAACTTTACCGTATACGATGAGTTGGAACGGATGCTTGCCGAGATGTTCGGAGCAAGCGGTGCACTGGTCTTTTCAAGTGGTTATCACATGAATACAGGAATACTTCCCGCTGTGGCTGATGCGCATACGCTGATTCTGGCAGACAAGCTGGTACATGCCAGTCTGATTGACGGAATCCGGCTGTCGGCTGCACGGTGCATCCGTTATCGTCATCAGGATTACGGGCAACTGGAGGCTTTGCTTGCCAAGAGTTATAAAGACCACGAACAGATCATTATCGTGACGGAGAGTATTTTCAGTATGGATGGAGATGTGGCTCCTCTCGACCGGTTGGTGGACTTGAAAAAGCGTTATCCCGGTGTGATGCTGTATGTGGATGAGGCGCACGGGATTGGCGTACGTGGCAGAAGCGGACTGGGTGTGGCCGAGGAACAAGGATGTATGAAGGATATTGACTTTCTGTGCGGTACGTTCGGTAAGGCGTTGGCTTCGGTCGGAGCGTATGTGGTGTGCAGTGAGGTAATGCGCTCGTTTCTGGTTAACCGGATGCGGACATTTATCTTTACGACAGCACTTCCTCCGCTGAATGTGGCATGGACAAAGTTTATCCTGTCGCGTCTGGGAGGCTGGAACGACCGTCGGGAACGACTGGCTGAGGCGGCTCTTCGGGTGCAGGCAGCTGTCCGGGGGGCAGGTCGTGAGTGTCCTTCCTCAAGTCATATTGTCCCTTTTATTGTGGGTGAGAGCAACCAGACCATCCTGAAAGCGGAAGACATGCAGCGGAAAGGATTTTATGTGCTGCCGGTTCGTCCGCCTACGGTTCCCGAAGGAACTTCCCGATTGCGTATCTCGCTGACGGCAGCTGTCACAGAAGAGGAAGTGGACAGTTTATGCCGTGAGTTGTAAAGATTATGAACGTTTAAAAAACACCGGTACGAATGCATGAAAAAACTTCAGCATGTTTTAAGAAAAACATCAGCATATTTTTCCGAAAACATCAGCATATTTTTTTTAAATATCAGCATGTTTTTTGCATGTCTGCCGAATGACTGAAAATGAAACAATTATTTATAAAAAAAGAAAATAGTCCGCGCCTGCTTCTCTTCTTTGCAGGATGGGGAAGCGACGAGAATCTGTTCCGCCGTACGGTGGCGGAGGGGTACGACTGTCTGCTCTGCTTCGATTACCGTACGTTGGAGTTCGATTATTCTTTGTTGGATGGTTATCGTGAAATCAGACTGCTTGCCTGGTCGATGGGAGTATGGGTAGCCGGACAGATTCTTTCGGGACGTACTTATCCCTGGGAGATGAAACTGGCTGTCAACGGTACGCCTTTCCCGATAGATGACCGGCGGGGAATAGCGGAAGCGGTTTTTCACGGTACACTGGAGAATTTTTCGGATGCTGCGCTGGCGCGTTTCCGCCGGAGAATATGTGGCGGTGCGGGACAGGTGAGGGAGTTTCTTTCGCATCAGCCTTACCGTACGACGGAAGAGCTGGGAGCGGAACTGGCTGCTTTGGAGCATGAGGTCGGGCAGGTTCAGCCTGCGGCTTTTGTGTGGGACAAGGCAATCATCGGTTTGTGTGACAAGATTTTTATTCCGGCAAATCAGCGTGCCGCATGGACTGACACAGAGGTGATGGAGGTGGAAGCGGAACATTATGATACTGCGTTGTTCGACCGCCTGCTGGAAGGAAAGGGGGAAGAATGGACAAGACGTTGATTCGCCGCCGTTTTGCCAAGGCTGTGGGCAGTTATTCCATACGGGCGGATGTACAGCGGCAGATTGCTTATCACATGGCTGATGCGATAGGCAAGTATATCCCATCGGGGGGACGGCGTAACGTGCTGGAGATTGGTTGTGGAACAGGCATGTTTACCCGTGCCTTTCTGCATCGTGCTACTCCCGAACGCTTGTTGCTGAACGACTTGTGTCCCGAAGTGGAACCGTATCTTACCGATTTGCTTGCCAATAAGAGGATTCATTTTGCTGCATCCGATGCAGAGGCGCTGAATTTCCCGTCGGGGCAGAATCTGATTGTGTCGTGCTCTGCCATTCAGTGGTTCGACCAGCCGGAGACGTTTCTGGCAGGCTGTCGCAAGCTCCTGACGGCCGATGGTTATCTGGCTTTCAGTACGTTTGGTCCTCAGAATGTAAAAGAGGTGGTATCGCTTACTTCGGATACGCTTCCTTACCGTTCGCTGAAGGAGCTGACAGATGTATTGTCGACCGAATATCAGATTGTATATAGCCGGGAGGAAAAACTGAAGTTGTCGTTCGCTTCGCCGCTGGAGGTACTGAAGCATCTGAAGGAAACGGGAGTGACGGGCATACGTCGCCAGAGCTGGACGAGGGGAGAACTGGATGATTTCTGCCGTCGCTATAGGGAACAGTACACAGCTCCCGACGGAACCGTTCCGCTGACTTATCATCCTATTTATATGATTTGTAAAAAATAAAATGTAATAATATGAAAGACAATGTTTTTTTTGTGAGCGGCATTGATACCAATGTCGGAAAGAGTTATGCAACCGGTTATCTGGCAAAGACATGGAACGAACAAGGTGTGCGTACCATTACGCAGAAGTTTATTCAGACGGGAAATGTCGGTATGTCGGAAGATATCGAACTGCACCGTAAGATTATGGGAACCGGTTTGCTGCCGGAAGATGAAAGCGGACTGACCATGCCCGAGATATTTACTTATCCCTGCTCGCCTCACTTGGCTGCCGAAATAGATCATCGTCCGATTGATTTTGACAAGATAGAAAAGGCTACCCGTCAGTTGAGTGAAACCTATGATGCGGTCTTGCTGGAAGGAGCAGGCGGTCTGATGGTTCCGCTTACCCGCGATTTGCTGACAATTGATTATGTGGCGCAGAAAAACTATCCGTTGATTTTTGTGACTTCGGGAAAATTGGGAAGCATCAACCATACTTTGCTGAGCCTGGAGGCTGTAACCTGTCGGGGTATTCGTCTGCATACCGTGGCTTATAATCTTTTCCCGGAAGAAGATGATGATATTATCCGTCGGGATACAGAAGCTTATATCAGTGACTTGCTGGCAAAGGAATATCCGGAAACTCATTTCGTGATTGTTCCGAAATTATAAGATAAAGGCTTAAAATGAGAAAATCTCCTGTCTTAGCTGCATCGTTTGGGATGAAGCAGGACAGGAGATTTTTTTATTATATAACTTACAGATATAAGTAAGGCTGTTTCATTTTTCAGTTTGAAACAGCCTTTCTCATATTTCCTGGGTGGACCTGGAGGGAATCGAACCCTCGTCCAAACAAGGAAGCCATATGCTTTCTACATGCTTATCTCTGCCTTCGGTTTTCGTGCATAAGCAAGACCAGAGCCACCCACTTATACCTTAGTTCCTAAAATTTCATTTCAGTCGCGGAACGAGACCAAAACTATTTCCGAATTTGCTGCACCGCTAAACCAAACGCTTCGGAACAAGAGCTTTTGAGCGATGTCTCGTTTCCATCACTTTGACGGAAATAAAGCTAATCTACTGTACTTCGATTAAGCAGCGAGAGCATAGTTTTCGTTGCCAGATAATTGTTCAGTAACTGAGATTATAGTGCAAATCACTGACGCACTGCATGCTTACATACCACATCTCTCGCTGTCAAATCCAGTCAAGCCCAAGTCTGTGATATTTATCGGTTGCAAAGATATGAAATATTTGTGATTCTGCCAAAATATGACTGATTTTACGTATTTTTGACGTCCTTAATGAATTGATTAAACACAGGAATATGAAGACATTGATAGGTGTATGTATGGCTGCTATGGCTTTAGTAGGAAACGGTTGCATGGGAAATGCGAAACACGCGGAGTCAGTTTCCGGAGGAACAACAGACTCGTTGTATCTGCTGGTGGGTAGTTACGCCCGGGCGCAGGAGGAAGGCATCCGTGTGTATGTATTCAATCAGGAAACAGGGAAAGGGACGTTCCGGAGTGGGTTGTCCGGCATTTCGAATCCTTCTTTTCTTACTCCGTCGGCCGATGGTAGCCGGGTGTATGCGGTAGGAGAGGATGAAGGGATTTCTTCTACGGCCAATGCGCTGAGCTTTGACCGTGAGAAAGGGATGCTTTCTTTCATTAACTCTCAACCAACTCATGGGGGAGCTCCTTGTAATATTACGTTGAGTCCGAAGGAGGATTATGTGCTGACTGCCAACTATATGGGTGGAAATGTTACTGTATTTCCTTTAGGAAGTCGCGGGGAACTGCTGGAAGGTGATACGCTCGTCTTTACGGGAAGCGGACCGGATAAGGAACGGCAGAGCCAGCCGCATTTGCATTGTGTGCTTTTTACACCGGATGGTCGTTTGCTGCTTGCCAATGATCTGGGTACTGACCGTATTCATGCATTTCCGGTCAGCGAAAAGAAAGGCGAGGGGTTGTTGGACCGCGCGGCATCTTATGATGTACAACTGGCTCCGGGAGTCGGACCACGACATACATGCTTTGCGCCAGACGGGAAACATGCTTACCTCATTACGGAACTTTCGGGTGATGTTATCGTGCTTTCGTACGATGAAATGAAGCTGGATACCATTCAGACTATCAAGGCTGATACGCTCGATGCGCGTGGCAGTGCGGATATTCATATTTCGCCGGACGGTAACTTTGTTTATGCTTCCAATCGCTTGAAAGGGGATGGCATTGCTATTTTCTCAGTCAACTCGGAGGACGGTACGCTGGAAAAGGCAGGCTATCAGCCTACGGGAATTCATCCGCGTAACTTTGCCATTACGCCTAATGGGAAATATTTGCTGGTGGCTTGCCGGGATACGAATGAAATTCAGATATTTGCGCGTGATGCGGAAACCGGATTGTTGCAGGATACCGGTGAGAAAATTGAAATGTCGAAGCCGGTTTGTCTGAAGTTTGTTCCGATGGACTGAGAGTAATCTAAAATTTGTTTTTTACGACATAAAAGAGGCTTGTCATTTTTCCGAAACGGAGTTTGACAAGCCTCTCTTTTATCATATCGGGTTTTACATCCCGTTGCTTATTTATTTCTTGTCTGTCATCTGGTAAACCAGTGTACCACCTTTCACGATGTCAGCGTGCGAAATGAAGTTCTTGGTGTACGGTTCACCGTTCAGGGTAATGCTCTTTACATACTTATTGGCTTCAGAAAGTCCTTCTGCTTTAATGGTAAAGGTCTTTCCGTCTGCCAGGTGAAGTACGAATTCCGGCAACTGAGGTGCGCCAAACACATATTCGCCGCTTACCGGATTGACAGGATAGAATCCCATGGCAGAGAACATATACCAGGCTGACATTTGTCCGCAGTCGTCGTTTCCGCATAATCCGTTTGGTTTGGGTGAATATTGGGTATCGAAGATTTCACGTATCAGTTCCTGTGTACGTTCAGGACGTCCGGCAAGGGCATACAGATAAGTCACATGATGGCTTGGTTCATTTCCGTGTGCGTATTGTCCGATCAGTCCGGTTACATCAGCCTGAGTAGTTTCCAGTTTCAGTGTGAACAGTGAATCTAGTTTGTTGAGGAAAGGTTCTTCTCCACCGAACAAGGCTATTAATCCCGGAACATCGTGCTGTACATGCCAGGTGTATTGCCATGCATTTCCTTCCGTATAGTCACCGCCTACGCTTTCGGCATGTCCGATTTGGCTAGGGTTGAATGGACTTTTCCATGTGCCGTCCGATTTTTTAGGACGCATGAACTGTGTGCTGCTGTCGAACAGGTTCTTGTAGAAGTCGGCACGTCGTGCGAAGTATGCGGCATCTTCTGTCTTTCCCATGCGTTTAGCCATGTCGGCAGCTGCATAGTCGTCGTACACACTTTCCAGTGTAGATGAAACAGATTCAGCTTCGGTCAGGTCGGTCGGGAAATAACCATATTTCATGTAGTTCTCCCAGTTAGACTTTAACGGGTGTGATACGGTCTGAGTCTGTTTGATGGCGTTGAACGCACGTTCTGCATCGAATCCGCGGAACCCTTTGGCATAGGCTTCTGCAACGACAGAAACTCCATGATTGGCTACCATACAGAAGTTCTCCTTGCCCCACAGTCCCCATATCGGAAGATATCCCTGTACTTCGGCCTGGTCTACCAGTGAGTTGATAAATCCGTCTACACGCTCAGGAACCATCAGGGTATAGAACGGATGAGCGGCGCGGTAAGTGTCCCACAAGGAGAAGGTAGAATAGAATTTACCTCCTGTAGCGTTTACTACAGAGTCGGCAGCATTACGATAGCGTCCGTCAACGTCTGATATTTCGTTGGGCTGGATCAGCGCATGATAGAAGCTGGTGTAGAAGTTTGTCTTTTCTTCGTCTGTACCTTCTACTTCGATGCGGCTCAAGTAGCTGTTCCAGTCGGCTTTGGCGGCAGTCCGTATTCCTTCGAAATCCCATCCCGGAACTTCGGCTGCCATATTGGCCTTAGCTCCTTCTACTCCGGTGGTGGAGAGAGCAACTTTCATCAGTACTTCTTCACCCGGCTGGATATTGAAACTTGCTACAAGGCGTTTGCCTTTTTCTGTTTCTGCCATAGGAAGTTCAAAATGGTCGATGACCGGACGGCTGAACTGCATGACGAAATAATAATCCTGGTCAACCCATACTTTGTTGTTGACATGTCCGGTAAGCGTGCTGTCGTTTTCCCAGTTTACCTCGCAGCTGTTTACCTGCGAATGATATTGTTTTTCGTTCCATGCCGGTCCGTGCTGCAAGTCGATCAGGATAGAAGCAGAGTCGGCCTGTTCGTAAGTGTATCGGTGCAATGCCGCATGGGTAGTGGCTGTCAGTTCTGCTTTTACCTTTGCCTGGTCGAGTGTGACAGTATAATATCCCGGAGTGGCATTTTCGGAGGTCTTACTGAAACTGCTACGGTAAGCATCCCATGTGCGGTGGCGTTCACCAGTGAAAGGCATCACGAGGATATCTCCCAAATCCATACATCCGGTTCCATTCAGATGAGTTTGTGTGAACCCCCAGATAATGGAGTCGGCATACATGTATTCGGAGCAATATCTCCATCCCACAGCTCCTGTTACAGGACTGGTCTGTATCATACCGAAAGGACGGCAGGCTCCCGGAAAGGTATGTCCGTTGTCGGCTGCTCCGATGAAAGGATCAACGTATTGTGTATAATCTGTCTGTGGAGTATCTTGCTTGGCTGTACTGCAACTGTAAAACGCGCTTCCCAGTGCAAGAGTATAGAGAAATACAGAAAGTTTTTTCATGAATCAGGTTAATAAAGTGTGGATAACAGAATGAATTACCATAGAGCTTGCAGCATATGTGGACGAATTCCTTTCTGCAATCCCTATGGTAATCGTTGTTTAATTATAGTGCCGTAAGCGGCATGTTATACGTAAGTTTCGAGGAATTTTACATGTCCTTCCGGAACTACATCCAATGTTTTGGTTGTAGCTGGGAACAATACAGATTCTCCAGCCTGCAAGCTTACTGTATTGCCTTCATCGTCGGTTACGGTACAAGCGCCTTCCATGCATATATAGATAACGAATGAATCCAGCTCTGTATAGTCCATGCTCATTTTTTCAGTCAAGTCGTATACTGAAGTTGTGAAATAAGGACATGAAACCAGTTCTACCGGTTCGTTCTGCTTAGGAGTGTAATGTGTACGGTAATCTTCCGATACAGTATAATCGATTGCATCTTTTGACAGTTCGGTATGCAGTTCGCGGGTATTTCCGTTCTTGTCTTTACGGTTGAAGTCATAGATACGGTACGTGATGTTCGAAGTCTGCTGGATTTCTGCGATGAAACAGCCTGCTCCGATACTGTGAATACGTCCTGCCGGCAAGAAGAATACATCGCCCGGTTGTACGGCATAGTCTGAAAGGGCATCACAGATTGTGTTGTCGGCTATCATTGCCGCATACTGGTCGGGAGTGATTTGCTGGCTCAGACCAGAGCGCAAGTGAGCTTTTCCGCCATCGTTTCCTATCACATACCACATTTCTGTTTTTCCCATTGAATTGTGGCGTTTCATAGCCAGCTCGTCATCAGGATGAACCTGAATAGACAGATCCTGCTGTGCATCAATAAATTTGATTAACAGAGGGAATTTTCCGTTGAAGCGTTTGTAATTGCTTTCACCTACCAGTGCACCTTTGTATTCGCTTACCATTTGTGTAAGGTTCTTACCTGCATCGGCTCCATCGGCAACAACTGATTCGTCGCCCGGTACATCTGATATTTCCCAACTTTCACCTACTTGTGCCTGCTGGCAGTCTAAGTGTTTGAACGGGATAATTTTTTCTCCTCCCCAAATAGTGGATTTTAAGATCGGTTTAAATTTTAAAGGGTACATAAGTGTTATAATTAGGTTTGTTTACAAAAGTAATTATTTTAGCCGAAAAAGTAGGTGAAGCGGGTAAAAAAAGAGGAAATATAGGAAGATAAAACAAAACAGACTGAACATATATTGTCTGTATGTTCAGTCTATTTTTGTTTTTGATAACCTGATCAGATTTTTTTACCGAAGGTAACGTTGAATCCTACACTGACATTTGTATTCAGCTTGCCTACCGGTATGTATTGTGGAGTTACTTTTGTCATCAGGTGGTCCATTCCGACAAAGAAATTGAAACCACATGGGTGGAAGTTCAAGATCCATCCGAATGAGGAACCGAAGGATGATATTCCATAATTGACACCTGCGTCAAACCATTTGACCGGAGTTACATTGGCTGAGATGCGTCCTTCACTCCAACTGTATTTGCCATTGATGCGTGTGGAAGACAGGAAACCGAAATGCAATTTGTCGTATAGCGGGAATACGTAGTCAGCACCTATATTCAATGTTGCTCCTAAGGCTCTTGTAGAGCTGCTTCCGGTTTCCGTACGATGGAAACTTGCATAGTTTTCGATATCATTGCCCAGATCCTCCAGTTGGTCTTCCAGTGGTTTGTCGCCGTCTGCGTCATCAGAGCCCATTGCTATGTTCTGGAATCCGTTGAACTCCCAGGGAGTGTTACTTGTCTTTGCTTTGATGGTATTGCTCCATGAAATAAATCCCAAATCAAGAATTGCGGCAGACAATGTTAAATCTTCGCGAAGCTTATAAGTGGCTCCCAAGTCGACAGCCATACCGAATCCGGAAAGACCGGGACTGTTCAGATCGATGTTATCCCAGTCAACCAGATCTCTTTCTGATGGATTTTTTATTTCTTTTCCACTTTCTTCTTTGGTCGGAATGGTCAAGCCTTTTACAGAAGTATTCATTTCTCCGTTTGCCTGAACCATCCACTTGTCTTCTGCCATCTGGACTTTCATATCCGTCATCTTGATGTTGACATTTCCCACTCCAAGCAAGAATTTTAATTTACCGCCGACGTTTAGTTTATCATTGATTTGACGAGAGTGTCCCAGGGCTATTTCAGCGTAGTTATTCGATGAAATGCCTAAATCATCCATTTCGTATACAGAATTGCTGCTGTTCATTCCCAGTTTCATGAACTCAAATAATCCGCGCGGTAAGTTGAGGCTGGTGGTAGAACGCATGTTTACATCAATTGTATTGAATCCGCCCCAAGCTCGAAATCCGGCAGAAAGCAATGTCATGTTCAGATTTACGTTGATACGGTTATTGTCTTTCAATTTACCCAAAAAATCGTCGTTGCTGATGCTGCTGTTCATGAAGGTTGTGAGCTTATCATTTCCGTATGGATAGATGAAAGTATTTAAACCTACATTCGACTGAGCACCAACGTTGATATTTCCTATACCCGGAACAGCAATGTAATTTCGCTCGGGTGAAAAAGCTGGGTTCATCAGGTGACGGTATGTGTATCCTTCGAGAAAATAGCCAGAACGTAAGGATTGTGCAGAAGAAACTGTACAAAGACATACAAAGGCAATAGTAACAAGAATGTGGTATATGTTATTTCTTTTCATATAATTCAATAATTGTTGGTAAGGGATTGATTAATTCATATCGACAGTAACACCGCCTTTTATTTTTATAGTCATGTTTTCAAGACGCAAGGACTGATTCTTGTTTAATACTTTGCCGCTTGTTTCAGCTGATGGAGTAGCCGAGACTTCGTATTTCAGACCGTCCAGTTCCTTGAATGCATTGGCATCTGTCGATTTCAATGTTATTTGGAGTGCTGTAACTTTTGCATTTTCCATGGTTCCTGCTGCTATCTGGCTGGAAACTTCTGTTGAAATGTTATTCAGTACAGCTCCATTTTTGTCTATTGCCTTTACGTCCATGTTCATAGTCAATGGGATAGTATTCTTTGCGTCCATTGTAACTACCAGTTCTTTTACAAACAGATCTTTCACATCTTTATTCCAATCGTCTATAACGTCGCTGTAAACGATGTTGGTTCCTTCATTGAACTGCAATGGCGCATTAATCTCGTAATCAGCCTTGACATTGTATGTTGTTCCTAAAATAATCGAACATTCACGGTCGGACGCTTTTGCTTCTATGCTTTCCATACGGATTTCGTCTGGAATGGTTTCGATTAAAGCGTTCAGGTTCTCAACAGTAACGCTGGCATCAGCTCCTTCTACTTGACTGTCGAGTCTGTGCAGGCAGATTATATAATCATTTGCATGATTGCCGGGAATGGTAATCAGGTTGGGTGACTGTCCGACAGGAACAGATGCAATAACCTTTCCATCTTTGTATGATTTCAGTGTACCGCTGAAATTAACTTCGATAGGAGAGGTGTTGCTGACTGTCAGATATATTTTAGGATCGGTCATATCTATTCTTACCTGTTCGTCTTGAAGGAAGTCCGGCAAGTTGTTTATCGCAATAGGGTCGATAGATACATTGATTTCCGGATTAACCTTGGCAGTAACTTGAGTCAGCTGGATTTCATCGATTCTAAATTCCGTATCCATAATCATCTGGATGGCGCTGCCTCCTTCTGTTGTACTGGTTCCGCTTATCTTTATATCATCTGCGATGACCAGATGTCCGGGAGCTACAAGACCTTTACCATCTCCCATTGCTTCAAAATCAATATGTGTAATATTGATTGGAATATAAAGAGGTGATGTACTGGATACGTTTATATCTTGTTTAAAAATCAAATTACTTCCTTCTATATCAACTCGCTGGTCTGTTGTACTGATTGTCATGTACTCAGGAAAATCTAGTTGGAATCCTTTCTTAAGTGTCAGCGAATTGTTTCCTTCTATATTCATGCGCAGTGAGGCAGGCATGATGACATCCGAACTGTACAGTGCGGTAACATCGGTTGTTATATTTTTCTTGTCAATGCTGAAAGACGTTTTATCGCTTACTGTGGCTGTCAATGTTCCATCTAAAGATACTTCATAGTTTAATTCTGTCCGGGCAGACTGAAGTGCTATTTCGTTGGAGTTAATTGTAATGTCTTCGATAGTAACCTGAGTGTTGGAGCCTTCACCTGACTGTATAAGGGCATAGTTGCCTGCTGCATCAGTTTTTACTGTGCTCTCTTCATCTAAGTCGAAAATCTTGTCTAATGTAATGTCTTTTGTATTGCTGGCTGGAATAGTTAAGTTATCACCTCCCACTGTTATTGTCATGTCGAGATCTTTACTTAAATCGTAATCACTATCTACGCATGATAGCATACAACTGGAAAGTAGTACAAGTGCGCAAGAAAATGTTTTGTTTGTCAGTTGCTTTTTCATGAAATAATTATAAAATTAATAAATAACAAAATAATTGCTTTCCGGTGTAAAAAGTTCAGCAATATACCTGTTTGCAGATTATTACTGATGATGCTTATGTGAAAAGGGCGACCCCTCTTGCTTTATTAAATTTAATGATAGAAACGTAAAAATGCTTACTATTGTTCATTCTTGCGTTAAAATAAATTTTGCAGCTGGCTATAAGGAAAGTTTTGTTGTGGACAAGAATATAAAAATATTGCTGTCCGATAGACTTTTAAAGTGGCAGAGGTCGTGAAACTGACTTATTCAAGCGAGATCCAATCCTCTGTCTGGTAAAGTCTTATCGGACAGCAATACTAAAAGATAGAAACTTATGTTCTTAAGTATCTGTTCTTTGTTTGGTTAAATAGCTCTCTTTATTGTTTATAGAGCAGCAACTTCTGTAAAGATTTGATATACAGAACTGCATACTCCTAATAAAATAATTCCCATGAGGCAGATAAAAAGACAGGCACGAGTGGTCGCACTGCTTTTGAATGTGGCAAGTGGGGTTTCATTAGGAACAATATACATGGCCTTTACAACGAGCAGGTAATAGTATAGCGAAATGATTGTATTTACCAACGCCAGGAATACTACCAGCCAGTGGCCTGCATGGAAAGCAGATGCAAAGACGAAGAATTTTGAGAAAAATCCAGCAAACGGCGGGATACCTGCCAGTGAAAATAAGGCAATGGTCATAACAAAACTCAATTTAGGATTGGTTTTATAAAAACCATTATAGGCATCGCGGTCGACTGTTCCTCCATTATGTTGTTCTACTGTTCCTATTACACCGAATACTGCCAGGTTGGCTACAATATAAACTACTACATAATATACTAAAGATGCCATGCCTTGAGCTGAGGCTCCTAATACAGCAAGCATAATATATCCGGCTTGTGAGATACTACTGTATGCCATGAAGCGTTTCAGGTCTTTCTGCAAGATTGCAAAAATATTGGCTATTGTAATAGTCAGTACGATTACAACAGAGAGTAACAGACTCCAGTCGGCAACCATCGGGCCGAATACTTTCAGCAGAATACTCATCAAAGCAAAAGCTGCAGCTCCTTTTGAGATAACAGAAAGATAGGCACTGACTGTTGTCGGAGCTCCCTGATAGGTATCGGGTGTCCACATGTGGAAAGGTACCAGACTCAGTTTGAAGCCTAATCCGGCAAAGAACAATACCATGGCAAGGATTTGAAGCGGGCTTCCGGTTATCATGGTACTGATATCATTGAAATACATTGTTCCACAAGTTCCGTATACTAATGATAAACCGTAAAGCATCAAACCTGACGAGAACATGGCATTCAGAATGAATTTGGCTCCAGCTTCTGCACTGTGGTGACGATATTTGTCGAATGCAATAAGGCAAGCCATCGGGATGCTGGCAAGTTCCAGTCCTACATAGAAGAGCAGGAAGCTACCTGCACTGACCATGTAAAACATACCCAGTAAGGTAGAAAGAGTCAATAAATAAAACTCTCCAGCTTTATGACGTGTGTCTTCGCGTTCCAGCCATGTGTCTGCCTGCATGAATACCAGTATTGTTCCTAATGTGAGGACTGTTTTTACTACAGATGTCATGGGAGTATTGATATACATGCTTCCGAAAGCTTCTCCACTGGCAGAATTGAATAGGTTGTTGAGTAGCAGAATAACAAGCAATGCGCATGAAAGCCGTTGCATGTTTTTCGGAGAAGGAACCTTCTGGAATAAATCGGCAAGTAACACAATTATCAGAATAATTGCCAAACCGATTTCTGCCTGCATGGTATGTAAAGTTGTTATTATATCCATAATGCGTTATAATTGACAAAGTTGTGAAATAATAGGTTCTACACTGCCACTGATAACATGGCTTACCCAATAAGGAGCCAGACCTAATCCGGCAACAGCCACAATAAGGCAGATTACGGCAAAACGCTCATCCCAGGTTGCATCGGTCAGCTTCAGGTGTTCCGGATTAGTACAAGTTCCGTATAGTATTTTACCGACAACGCGTAAGATATATACGGCTGTAATAACGATACTCATCGTTGCAATGATTGTACATATGCGATGGAATGAATCTGCATGCTGGAATGATCCGACGAATACAGTCATTTCGGCAACGAAACCGCTTAAGCCCGGAAGACCGAGGTTGGCAAGTCCGGCGATTACATAACCAACAGAAAGGAAAGGCATAATTTTCATCAGTCCGCTTAACTGACGGATATCACGGGTATGTGTACGTCCGTAAATCATACCAATCAGGGCGAAGAATAATGCTGTCATCAAACCATGGCTCAGCATCTGGAGAATGGCACCGGTAGCACTTACTTTAGTCATCATCAATAAAGCAAACAGTACCAGGCCGCAGTGACTTACAGAAGAATAGGCATTGATGTATTTCAAATCGGTCTGTACCACAGCACTGAAAGCACCGTATACAACTGAAATGGTAGTCAATACCAGGAAGAAATCACCCCAAATGGCAGCTCCGGTAGGCATCAGATACATGGCTACACGGAAACATCCGTAACCTCCCAGTTTCATCAGAACACCTGCATGAAGCATAGATACGGCTGTCGGCGCTGAGGCGTGACCGTCGGGACTCCATGTATGGAATGGGAATAATGCACCCAGCACACCAAATCCGAGAAATATCATCGGGAAGAAGATACGTTGCATTTCGGTTGGTATCTGAAGTTTGACTATTTCCAGAATATTCATGGTTTCACCTCCGGCACCATAGAAGATTCCTAAAATACCGATAAGCAGGAAAGCAGATCCTCCCATCAGCATCAGGGTCAGCTTCATGGCTGCATATTCTTTTTTACCGCTGCCCCATACGCCGATAAGCAGATACATCGGAATCAAGGCAACTTCGTAGAACATAAACATGGTAAACAGGTCGGTAGAGATAAAGAAACCGAAAACTCCGGTACTTAACAGCGTAAACCAAAGGAAATATTCTTTAGTCAGCGGTTTGAGCTTCCACGATGCAAACGTTCCTGTAAATACAATGATGGAACTCAGAAGAAGCATGACAACAGAGATTCCGTCTACTCCTACCGAGTAAGCTATATGTAATGGGGCATACCAGACAATGCTGTCTGTATACAGCATTTCGTCTGTAGCTCCTCCGTTTCGCAGTCCTATATAAGATACTGTCAGGTAGGCAGCAAGAATTAACAACAATGTAGAGCCGGCTACCATTACTCCTCTTACCTGATTCACATTGCGGGCAATCCACAATCCCAGCAACATGAGTAAAGGAATTAAAACAAAAAGACTTAATATATTCATAATACTAATAACATGATAGTTAATACTATAACTCCTCCCAAGAACCACATGGTGTAGCTTTGAACTTTACCACTTTGCAGAGGTTGTACGCTTTCGCCTGCTGCATTGGCACTCCAGGCCATGAAGTTCATGAACTGGTCGATAACGTGACGGTCGAACCAGGCAAGCGGGATAGATATACAGCGGAAGATAATCTTCTTTGTGACAAACAACCAGATTTCGTCCATATAGAAGCGCTTGTAAGCTGCACGGTGCAATGTACTGAAACGTGCTGCCAGCATGTCGGCAACGGGTTGTTTTTCGCGTGCATACATCCAGGTAGCGAGAAGAATAGCTATTACAGCAACGATAATACTTGTTGCGGCTACTTGTGCATTAAGGTGAATATCGTATGCTTCGCCATTGGCCGATACAAAGTGTCCGAAAGGCAATATCCAGCCACATACAATAGTTATGGCTGCTAGAAACATTAACGGGAAAGTCATTGTCAAAGGACTTTCGTGCGGAGTATGTGCTGCATGAAGTTCCTTATTTTCAGTTCCCCAGAAGATACCATAATACAAGCGGAACATGTAGAATGCTGTCATTCCGGCAATAATTGTCATTATCCATCCCATAACCGGACTGAACTGGAAGCAGGCTGTCAGAATTTCGTCTTTCGAGAAGAAACCAGAGAATGGAGGTATACCTGCAATGGCCAGACATGCGATGAGGAATGTAATGTGAGTGATAGGCATATACTTGCGAAGTCCTCCCATTGTCGACATTTCATTGCTGTGCACGGCGTGGATAATACATCCGGCTCCCAAGAACAACAAGGCTTTAAACATGGCATGAGTAAACAGGTGGAACATTCCTGCCATGTATCCCAAGCCTCCTTCATGAGGGTTATTGGCTGTACATACACCCAGAGCAACCATCATGAAACCGATTTGTGAAATGGTAGAAAAAGCAAGGACTCGCTTGATGTCACTTTGTGCACAAGCTACAGAGGCAGCATAGAATGCAGTGAATGCTCCCACGTAGGCAACCATATGCAGTGTATGTGGAGCAAAACCGATAAACAGCGGGAACATGCGGGCTACCAGATAAACTCCGGCAACGACCATGGTGGCTGCATGAATCAATGCACTGACTGGAGTCGGGCCTTCCATTGCATCGGGTAACCAGATGTGCAGTGGGAACATGGCACTTTTACCTGCTCCACCTACAAACATCAGTCCGAGTGCCCAAGGAAGTACCATGCCAGCCTTCATCAGCTGTTCTTCACCGGGTGTGAAAGTGAATGTCTGCATGTAGTAGCCATAAATCAAAATACCGATGAGGAAACCTAAATCGGCAAATCTTGTCACAATGAATGCCTTCTTGCTGGCTGCAATGGCTTCCGGTTTCGTATAATAAAAGCCAATGAGCAAATAAGAAGATACACCAACCAGCTCCCAGAATACATACATCTGGAATATGTTGGTAGCAAGTACAAGTCCCAGCATAGAGAAAGTAAAGAGTGACAGGAAAGCATAGTAGCGCTGGAATCCTTTTTCACCTTTCATGTATCCGAATGAGTAGATATGTACCATCAGACTGACTGTCGAGATGACAACCAGCATCATAACGGAAATGGGGTCCAGTAAAATACCCATATCAATGTGGAGAGATTCCGTAAAAGGAAGCCACTGGATATTCCATGGAGTCAGTGTCGGGAATACTCCTTCGGCAGTGCGCGGAGCTGTAAAGTAATTGATAGCGGTGAGATAGCTTAATACAGTAACACCTGCCAGTGACAGTGTGCCTATCAAGCCCGCTATGCGATGCTTCATGTACATACCCGTCAGAGCCAGAATAAGAAAACTGAGTATGGGCAATGCGAGTATCAGAATTGTATATTCCATAATCAAAATATTTTTAGTTATCCTTTCATGTCAGTAATATCGTCAGTCAAAACCTGTTTGATATTGCGATATACATTAATAATAATAGCAATAGCAACAGCTGTTTCTGCCGCAGCGATAGCAATTCCGAACAAGCTGAAAAAATGACCTTCCAGATGATCCGGGAAAAGATAACGATTGAATACTGCAAAATTGATGTTTGTTGCGTTCAGCATAAGCTCTACCGAGATGAGCAAGGCAAGCAGGTTCTTGCGGGTAAAGAATCCGTAGATTCCGCAGAACATCATAATGGTACTGATGACCAGATAGTGTATTACATGTACATCTAATTCCATAGTCGTAATTTTTATTTTTGTTTTCTTGCTATCAGAATGGCACCAATCATACATGCCAGCAATAAGATGCTGACTACTTCAAACGGTAGAACAAACTGATATTTTTCTGTTCCGATTAACGCCAGACCAATTTCACGGGCGGGTAATTCTACACCCTGTGGAATGATGTTAAGGGCGAAACCGTTTGTAAAGATTAAAAATAATACCAGTGCGGCGCCGATAAGCGTTGTCAGCAATACACTGATAAGCTTGCCACGGTTTATCGGATATTTCATATTCTTGTCCGACTGAGTCAGCAAGATAGAGAATACATATAATACAACAATACCTCCGGCATATACCATTAACTGTACAGCCCCTAAGAAGGTATATCCCAATACACCGTAAATAGCTCCTGTACCAAAAAGGACGAAAAGCAGGTAGGTAGCGGCGCGTAAAATTTTTCCTGTTGTTACAGCCAGTACGGAAAATACTGCAATTGCTGCTGCAACGACATAGAATACGATTTCTTGAAGTGTTATTTCCATATTCTCTCCTTTTTATTTAGCAAGTGTTGAACCTTCATGGTTTAGTGTGAGCAGGAGCTTTTCTTTTTCGAATACAGCATTTTCGAAATCGTTGCTGAACTTGATGGCTCCATGCGGACATGCGTTTACACATAACTCGCAAAACATGCACGATCCCAGGTTGTATTCATATTTCACTAAAACCTTTTTCTTTTTTCCTTCCTCATCTTCACGCATTTCTGAAATGACTTTAATCGTGCCATTTGGGCAGGCCATCTGGCAGAGTCCACAGGCAATGCAGTGATGATGATTCTCATCGTCGTGTGGCATAACAAGCTGAGCACGATGACGTTCGGGAATGTGCAACGTCGTATGACGGTTTTCCGGATACTGCTCGGTCACTTTAGGCTGACAGAATACCTTCATAGAGGTACGCATACCTATCAGCAAGCTTTTTACTCCTGAAGCAAAACCTTTTATATATTCACTAAAACTTTCCATAATATCTTATTGATAGCTATCTACCTTAAAATGTTAATCCAAAAACTTTACACAATGCCATCAGCAGCAATACTACCAGTGAAAGCGGCATCAGGTATTTCCATTCCAGTGTAAGAACCTGGTCTATTCGCAGACGTGGGAATGTCCAGCGAATCCACATTAACAGAAATACGATAAAGAAAGTTTTTCCAACAAACCATATTACTCCGGGAATGTAATCCATTACGGCATTGAAACCGTCCAGACCAGCTATATGCAATGGCATCCAGCCACCCAGGAATAGGGTTGTAGCAATACCGGCGGTAATGAACAGGTTCAGGTATTCTGCCAGATAGAAGAAGCCGAAATGCATTCCGGAATATTCGGTATGATAACCGGCAGTAAGTTCCTGTTCTGCTTCGGCCAAGTCGAACGGACCACGGTTGGCTTCTGCATTACCGGCAATCAGATAAATAACGAATGCAGCGATTGCCGGAATATGTCCTTTGAAGATATTCCAGCCGTCTGCCTGTCCGCTTACTATCTGCTGGATATCCATTGTACCACTCAGCATAACCATAGTCAATACGGTCAGGCCGATAGACAGTTCGTAGCTGATAATCATAGCTCCGCTTCGCACGGCTCCGATGATGGTATATTTACTGTTACTGCTCCATCCGGCAAGCAGAATACCCAAAACTCCGATAGATGATGCGGCCAGAACAAAGAATATACCGATGTTCATATGAAGAATCTCTCCACCTTTATTCCATGGCAAACATGAAAATGTCAGAATAGATGCCAGAATAACGAGAAACGGAGCCAAATTGTAAAGGAAATGGTCTGAATTCTTCAGGCTGATAATTTCCTTTGTCAATATTTTGATAACATCGGCTGGAACTTGTAGCAAACCTCCTTTACCTCCTACGCGGTTCGGACCGATACGGCATTGGAAAGCTGCACAAACCTTACGCTCCATATAAATCAATATGATAGCAAGTACAGCGTAAAGAACCAGAATCACTACGCCTACTACCAGCCCTTCCAGAAAGATTGCCAGCCCCTCAGGCATTACGCTGCATAGTGCAGAATGTATTGCCATGAAAAGCGGTTGAAGATTATAATAATCTAAAAACATATACTTTTTAAATTAAGAATGATAAATAAAGATATTATCTGTCTATATCCGGAATTACATAGTCTAATGTTCCTCCGATAGCAATCAGGTCGGCAATTTTATTGCCTTTGCAAACAGTGTCGAGCGCATGTACCAGCGGCAATCCGGTAGAACGGTAATGCAGACGGTAAGGGCTCTTGTCTCCATGGCTTTCCAGCATTACGCCAAACTCTCCACGGCTGCTTTCTACTGCTGCTGAGTAATTACCTTCCGGCAGTTTGATGATTGCTTTTGTCTTGACGCGATATTCTCCTTCCGGAATATTGTCTATCAGCTGTTCGATGATGTGGCAAGATTCCATGATCTCGTCCATACGTACCATGTAGCGTGCAAATGAATCCCCTTCCGTATAAGTGATTTCTTTGAAGTCAACTTTATCGTACATGGCATACGGATGATGTTTACGCACGTCGTTTGCCCAACCGGACGCACGGCCTGAACCTCCTGTTACTCCTAAAGAAATAGCATCTTCGAGACTCAATACTCCGATTCCTTTCAGACGGGTCGTTGCAATCACATTGCCGGTAAATATATCGTGATAGTCTTTGATGACACTACGCAGATGTTTGATAAATTCCTTAACCTTGCGCTGGAAGTCCGGATGCAGGTCGGCTTGCACACCACCGATCATGTTATAGTTTTGTATTAAACGTCCTCCGGTTGTTTCTTCGAAGATGTCAAGAATCATTTCACGTTCGCGGAAACCGTAAAAGAAAGGAGTTAATCCTCCCATATCCATAACCAGACAAGAGTAGAACAACAAGTGAGAGTCGATACGCTGAAGTTCGTCCATGATGGTACGGATATACTGTGCGCGCTCTGAAATCTCGATGCCTGCGGCTTTTTCAATACACATACACAATGCGTGACGGTTCTGATGTGCGCTCAGGTAATCCAGGCGGTCGGTCAAAGCCAGTGTCTGCGGATATGTCAGGCTTTCGTTCATTTTTTCTATTCCACGGTGTATATAACCACAGATAGGGTCTACCTTACTGATTGTTTCACCGTTCAGTGAAGTACGCAGACGAAGTACACCGTGAGTAGACGGGTGCTGAGGACCAATGTTAACCACAAAATCCTGTTGTCCGAAAACGATATTTTTCTTATCAGCTATTGTTCCGTCTGGATTCAGGTAATATTCATCGGTGATATCTGCATTCTCTTCATTCTCCATATTCAGGGGATTGGAGTTCATGTCGTAGTCCTTACGTAATGGATAACCTTTCCAGTCCTCACGCAGGAATAAACGTCGCATGTCCGGGTTATTCAGAAAGCGGATACCGAAGAAGTCGAATACTTCACGTTCTTTGATTTCTGCAGTTTTCCACAGGTCACATACTGACGGCAGATAAGGATTTTCACGATCGGTCGTTGAAGTCTTAAGAACGATACGATTATAAGTCTTACTTGATTCCAGATAATAAAGTGCTCCCAGACCACCTTCCTGCCAGTCCATTCCTACGATATCACGCAGGAAATCCATCGGTTCATCCTGATCATTACGCAGGGTTTCGGCTATTTGATGAAACGATTCAGCCGGAATACTTATCACCTGATCACCCTGCTCGGTAATAGTGATTCCCGGAACTAATCGGGATATTTTTTCAGTTATATTCATAAATTGCTGTTTTCCTGTCGTTAATTATTTTCCATTCTCTTTCTGTGAATCAGGATTCTTTTCCTGTCTGTTCACACCTCCAAGGAATTTTTCTACTTTTATTTTGCGCTGCAGCTGCATCATACCATAATAGAAAGCTTCCGGACGAGGAGGACATCCCGGAATATATACATCGACCGGAATAATTTTGTCTATACCGTTGACTACATGATATGATTTAATGAACGGTCCTCCGGAAATGGTACATCCGCCGACTGCTACGACATATTTGGGTTCTGCCATCTGGTCGTACAGACGTTTCAGTACCGGAGCCATCTTGTAGGTAATAGTTCCTAAAACCATAATCATGTCTGCTTGTCGCGGAGAGTTACGTGTTACCTCAAATCCGAAGCGTGCCATATCGTAACGTGCAGCTCCCAATGCCATAAATTCGATGGCACAACAACTTGTTCCGAATGTCAGTGACCAGAGTGAATTGCTTCTTCCCCATTCGATGAGTTGGTCTACTGTTCCTATGACTACTCCGGCACCGTCACGGTTCAGTTCATCTACCATGCGTTGCAGGTAATCATTGTTTTTGAACTCATCGTATTTCATTGAACGGATTGCTGGTTTTTTTACTTCCATTCCAATGCTCCTTTCCGCCATGCATATGCCAGGCCTAATATTAATACTAATAAGAAAAATGCCACACACACCAAGGCATAAGTACCGACTTCGTTGACTACTACTGCCCACGGAAACAAAAATACTGTTTCGATATCGAACATCAGGAACAGAATGGCAAACAGGTAATATCCTACCTTAAACTGTACCCATGATTGCCCTCGTGTCGGGATTCCACATTCATAAGGCTCTCCCTTCTGTGGATTGAACGACCGCGGTGCGATAAGCTTTGCGATTGTCATTGCGACTACTACTAAGGCTATGGCCGTCAGAATGACAACAATTAAAAATGTGAAAAACATAAATAGAATTTTATATTTGTAAATCGTATATATATACACTCTCTATATGGTAAAACGCCCTTTACCATATATAAAGAATAAAATCTAGCCTGATCTCTATCGTTATAGAGAGGCTAAATCAATATTTTTTCTAACGTATAAATGTAATAGGAAATTGTCTTGTTTGTCGGGGGGTGATTGAAACAGGCAAAACTTCGATATACGGTGATATTATAATATACCGCTAAACATATAACATTACGTAATACCGATTTGAAATCGTAAGTATTGATGTTTGGTATAATAATTGCCTTATTGGGGAGATCTGTATGATTTTGAGAGAATAGGTGTTGGATGGTTTTTTCCATGGGCGACTGAGGTTCCTGTATCTCACTGTAAGTTGTTGTGCAGGATACGGAAGCTGTATTGTCGGTATGTTGTGCGGGTACACAAACGACATTCCCTATAATGACCATTATAAGGAAAGCAAAGAAAAATATTGTTGCCTTTCTCACCTGTTTACCCATCATATACCTATCTGAAAACGGGTGCAAAGATAGTGATTTATTTTTAGTCTTTTTAATAGGATTGTATAAAAAAACAAAATGCAAATAGCTTGTAATTCTGAAAATCCGGTCGTATTATAAGATTTCGAACATGAAGGACATTTAGTGAAAAATAAGTGATTCTTATAGTTTTCTTTTTATTGTTTTTCTAAACAAGTATTGTAGAAGAATTGCTATTATGAAAATTGTCAGATACCATTATAGTTTCTTTTATCCTTATACTTAGGTTTGATGTTGAATGAGCAAATGTTTGATTGTCAGTTGTAAAAAAGCCTTGCTTTATTTTGTTGTGTAAAGCAAGGCTTTCGTATAGAATGACTATGTAAATACGTTTTGTAAAGAGTAAATAACTGGGCTTAGAATTTAGTTGAAAAATTTTTCCAGCTTCTTGATCATCATTCCCAGACAGAACACTACTACGTGGTCGTTTTCCATGATGGTGGTGTTACCTGTAACCAGGATACCTTCTCCGTTTCTGATGAGTCCTCCGATAGTAGCTCCTTTAGGAAGGCCCACATCTTTTACCTGAGAGCGAGTGATGCGTGAGCCTGCTTTTACTGTAAATTCTGCTACATCGGCGTTGGCAAATGTCAGACACTTGACATTTGATACATCGGCATCCAGCATCATTTGGTAGATATGGCTGGCGGCAATGAATTTTTTATTGATAACAGTACCTATATCCAGACTCTCTGCCATACTGATATAGTCTATGTTTTCGACTTCGGCTACGGTTTTGCTTATACCTAAACGTTTAGCTGCCAGGCAGGCAAGAATATTTGTTTCTGAATTTCCGGTCAAAGCAACAAATGCTTCTGTATTTTTGATTCCTTCTTCCAGAAGCAGTTCCATATCTCGTCCGTCTCCGTTGATAATCATTACCTTATCATCTACCAGTTCGGTAAGTCGGTTGCATCGGTTGAAGTCACTCTCAATGATTTTAGTACGCATGTATTCGGGCATATATTGTACGGTACGTACGGCTATACGACTTCCACCCATAATCATCACGTTGCGGATATCAGCTTCATTCTCTTTTCCAGCAATTTTCCGGATATAAGGAATATATTTTTTTGTTGTCGTAAAATATACGATGTCATTCAAAATAATAGTATCATCACCTCGGGGAATGATTGTTTCGCTGCCACGTTTGATTGCAACAATATGGAAAGGGATATTTCTTCCTCCCAACTCATGCAGAGGTACATTCAGAATTTCTGCTGTTTCTTTCATCTTGGTTCCGAGTAAAACTAATGCTCCTCCAGCGAACTCCCACCATTGACGAATCCAGCTCATCTTTACGGCATCTACAATTTCTTTCGCTGCCAGCATTTCCGGATAAATTAGGGAGTCGACTCCCAGTTTGGCAAAAAACTCTTTATGCTTAGGAAGCAGATACTCGTAGTTATTGATTCGTGCAACTGTCTTTTTGGCTCCCAGGCTAGTAGCCAGCATACATGCGGTCATATTCCTGCTTTCATCCGGAGTTACGGCGATAAACAAGTCTGCACCTGCTACTCCCGCTTCTTTCAATCCTGAAATCGAAGTAGGGGATATGTTGACGGCGAGCAGATCGAAGTTACTGCCTAGTCTTCCCAGTCTTTCTTCGTCGTCGTCCATAAGGATAATATCTTGTTTCTCATCTGATAAGAGTTTGGCCAGGTGTGTTCCTACAGCTCCTGCGCCGGCAATGATAATCTTCATGAGTTCAGAATATGAATTAATGTATTATATATACCTGTTTGATCGATACCACAAATGGAGTAAAGAGCATTTACAGGACCATGTTGTATAAAATGGTCAGGAATACCCATACGCTTTACCATAGGGGTGTAGTTATTGTCTGACATAAATTCCAGAACAGCACTTCCCATTCCACCTTTGAGCACTCCATCTTCTATTGTGATGATACGTGAGAATTTTTTTCCTATCTCGTGTAATAATGCTTCATCCAGTGGTTTTAAAAAACGGAGATCGTAGTGGGCAATGCTGCAATTATGAGTATTCTCGGCTTCTGTAATAGCTTTGGCTGCTGTATTTCCGATAGGACCGATTGTGATTACAGCCAGGTCGGAACCGTCTTTCAGTTTTCTGCCCTTTCCCACTTCAACAGCTTTAAGTGGACATTTCCAGTTGGTCAGCACACCTCGTCCGCGAGGATAGCGGATAACAAAAGGACCTTGGTCGGGAAGCTGTGCTGTATACATCAGCCGGCGCAGTTCCTGTTCGTCGTAAGGTGAAGCTATTGTTAGGTTAGGGATAGGACGTAAATACGCCAGATCGAATACGCCATGATGCGTTGGACCGTCTTCTCCTACTAAGCCAGCACGGTCTAGGCATAACACTACATTCAGTTTCTGTATGGCTATGTCGTGGATAATATTGTCGTATGCCCGTTGCATGAACGAGGAGTAAATGTTACAGAAAGGCAGTAATCCCTCTTTGGCCATACCTCCCGAAAAAGTTACGGCATGTCCTTCGGCAATGCCTACATCGAATGCACGGTCGGGCATAGCTTTCATTAAGATATTCATAGAACAGCCAGTAGGCATGGCTGGAGTCACTCCAATAATTTTGTCGTTCTTTTTTGCCAGTTCCAGTAAGGTTTTGCCAAACACATCCTGGAATAAAGGTGGCATACCACTTGTATCATTTACGATTCTTTCTCCAGTTTCTTTATCGAATATGCCTGGAGCATGCCAGATGGTGGCTGCTTCTTCCGCAGGTTTGAATCCTTTGCCTTTGATTGTATGGATATGAAGTAGTTTCGGTCCCTTCATGTCCTTAATTTCTTTCAGTACTTTTGCCAGAGCAAAAACATCGTGTCCGTCTACTGGACCGAAGTAGCGGATATTCATTCCCTCAAAAATGTTCTGTTGTTGGGTAAGAACAGATTTCAGGCTATTGTTGAAACGGATTAAGCTTTTCCGGCGTTCTTCATTCAGAACTCCCCACTGATGTAGCTTCTTTGAGATGTTATATCTCAGTCGGTTGTATCCTTCTGATGTTTGGAGATTTAGCAGATATTGTTTCATTCCTCCTACGCTCCGATCGATCGCCATGTTGTTATCGTTCAAGATAATCAGCAAATTGTTGGGAGTAGAAGACGCATTATTCAATCCTTCAAAAGCCAGCCCGCCACTCATCGAACCATCCCCGATTACGGCTACTACATGGCGGTTTTCTTCACCTTTGCGGGCCGCAGCAACAGCCATGCCTAGAGCTACGGAGATAGAGTTGGATGCATGTCCACAGGTAAACGTATCATATTCGCTTTCTGACGGTGAGGGAAAAGGGCATAAACCGTTTAGTTTTCTGTTTGTACAGAAACGGTCACGACGTCCAGTCAGTATCTTATGTCCGTACGCCTGATGTCCTACGTCCCATACAATGCGGTCATAGGGGGTATTGAATATATAATGAAGTGCAACAGTTAATTCTATTACTCCTAAACTTGAACCAAAATGCCCGGGATTGCGAGAAAGTTCATCAATGATTTTATCCCTGAGCTCCCGACAGACCTCAGGTAAAGACTCGATAGGAAGATGACGCAAATCTTCCGGGCTATCTATTTTATTCAACAATTCGTAAGAAATGGGTTGTTCCATCCGGTTTTTATTCAATATTAATTTCACAAAAATACGATAAATATGTGTATTGTGTTTACATTTGCACAAAAAATAATGAACAATGTTTGCTTATGGAGTTTAGAACAAAAGTAGAATTGCCGGTCGGACAATCTAAAATTTGTCATTCGGATTTACTTATGTCATGGGGGTCTTGTTTCTCGGAAAATATAGGAAAACTATTGGTAGATAATAAGTTTAATTGTGACATAAATCCTTTTGGCATTTTATATAATCCTTTTTCAATAGCAAAGTCCATATCTCTATTATTGGATGAAAAGGTATATGGTGAGGACGACTTACGCTTTGACAAAGGAATTTGGTATAGTCTGATGCATCATAGTTCTTTTTCTTCATCAGACAAGTTAGAGTGTCTGAATAAAATCAACTTCCGCATGATAAAGGGAAGTGCTACGTTAGGTAAGGCTAACTGGCTGATTATTACTTGGGGAACTGCACGGGTTTATGAATGGAAAGAAACTGGAGAAGTTGTTGGAAACTGCCATAAACTGCCAGATAAATTGTTTGTACGGCGTCTGTTGGATGTAGACGAAATCGTATCAGTTTATATTTCTTTACTTGAAAAGATTCGCTTGGTGAATCCGGAGGTACAGATCTTGTTTACGGTTAGCCCGATACGTCATGCGAAAGACGGCTTACATGGCAATCAGTTAAGTAAGGCAGTACTTTTGCTGGCAATCGAAAAAATATGTCAGAAGTTTTCATATTGTCATTATTTTCCGTCATATGAGATTCTGTTGGACGAATTGCGTGATTATCGTTTTTATGCCGATGATATGCTTCATCCGAGCCAGCTTGCCATAAACTATATCTGGGAATGTTTTTGTGAGTGCTTTTTCACAACAGAAACGTTGCATATAATGAAGGAATGGCAAGAAATAAAAAAGGGGCTTGACCACCGTCCTTTCAATGCAAAATCGGAAGCTTATTATACTTTTCTAAGTCAAATAATGTTAAAGATAGAAAGGCTAAAAGAAAAATTACCGTACTTAGACGTACAAAATGAAATAACATTATGTCAAACTCGATTGAAGAAATAACCTCCGTCATTGGAGCTGAGAGAATAGGAAAACACCAGGCAACTATTGACTGGATTCTTACGGATAGCCGTTCATTGTGTTTTCCGGAAGAAACTTTATTTTTCGCTTTAAAAACAAAGCGTAATGACGGACATAAATACATACCGGAACTTTACGCCAGAGGGGTGAGAAATTTTGTGGTAACTGATGTGCCAGAGCAGTTGTCTCATTATGCTGACGCCAATTTTTTGCAAGTTGGAAATACACTGAAAGCTTTGCAGCGTCTGGCTGCCAAACATCGTGAACAGTTCCAGGTTCCTGTTGTAGGTATTACCGGAAGTAATGGAAAAACAGTGGTGAAGGAATGGATTTATCAACTGTTAAGTCCTGAAAAAGTAATTACCCGTTCACCTCGTAGTTATAACTCACAGATAGGAGTACCCTTGTCTGTATGGATGATGAACGAACATACTGAGTTGGGTATATTTGAGGCTGGAATTTCAGAAATGGGTGAAATGGAAGCATTACAGCCTATCATTCAGCCTACTATCGGAGTGTTGACAAATATCGGTTGGGCACATCAGGAGAATTTTTCTTCTTTGCAGGGTAAATGTATGGAAAAGCTGCAGCTTTTCAAAGACTGTGATGTCATTATTTATAATGGTGATAATGAGTTGATAAGCAGTTGTGTTTCGAAGTCACTGTTTACATCTCGTGAGATAGCCTGGTCGATGAAGGATAATGAACGTCCATTGTTCATTGAAAAAATAGAAAAGGATGATACCGGAACTACCGTAAAATATCGCTATCTGGGCTTTTTGAAGGAGTACCGCATTCCTTTTATAGATGATGCGTCCATTGAAAATTCATTAAATGCTCTTGCTGTGGCATTGTATCTGATGGTTTCTCCTGAGGATATTGCCGAACGGATGGCTCATTTGGAACCAGTTGCCATGCGTCTGGAAGTGAAGGAAGGCAAGAATGGTTGTGTTTTAATAAACGATAGTTATAATTCTGATTTTGCTTCACTGGACATTGCTCTTGATTTCATGGCCCGCCGTACAGAAGATAAAGGTCGTCGGCGTACGCTTATTTTATCAGATATTTTGGAGAGTGGACAACCTAGTAAATTGCTTTATCGTCAGGTAGCCGATTTGGTACATAGCCGTAAGGTAGACCGTATAATAGGAGTAGGTGAAGAAATATCTGCTGCGGCTTCACGATTTGAAATCGATAAACGCTTTTTCCGTACAACTGCTGAATTGATAGAATCGGGTATCTTATCTTCGTTGCGCAATGAAGTGGTGTTAATAAAAGGGGCTCGTGTGTTCCATTTCGATGATATTACAGATTTGTTGGAGTTGAAAGTGCACGAAACGATTCTTGAGATTAATCTTGAGGCTTTGGTCGACAATCTGAATTATTATCGTAATAAGCTTAAGCCAGATACAAAAATGGTATGTATGGTTAAAGCTTCTGCTTATGGAGCAGGTTCGTTTGAGATAGCGAAGACGCTGGAGGATCACCGTGTAGATTATCTGGCTGTGGCAGTAGCCGATGAAGGAGCAGACTTGCGTAAGGCTGGAATTAATAGTTCTATAATCATTATGAATCCGGAACTTACGGCATTTAAAACCATGTTCGACTACAAACTGGAGCCGGAAGTGTACAGTTTTCACTTGCTTGAAGAATTGATTAAGGCTGCCGGACGTGAAGGCGTTTCCAATTTCCCGATACATATCAAGATTGATACGGGTATGCATCGGTTAGGATTTGCTCCTGAAGAAATCCCAGCCTTGGTAGATCGTTTACATCGTCAGTCGGCTGTAATTCCTCGTTCTGTATTCTCTCATCTGGTAGGTAGTGATGCCGAACGCTTTGATTCGTTTACTCGCCGGCAAATTGAAACTTTCGAGAATGCTTCTGCTGAGCTGCAAGCAGGATTTAGTCATAAAATTTTGCGTCATATTTGTAATACAGCTGGTATCGAACGTTATCCGGGTGCACAGTTTGATATGGTTCGTTTAGGCATAGGATTATATGGTATAGATCCTTTTACTAATAAAATTCTGCATAATGTTGGTACCTTGAAAACAACTATCTTGCAAATACACGATGTTCCGGCAGATGAAACTGTAGGATATAGCCGGAAGGGAATTCTGACACGTAATTCACGTATTGCTGCAATCCCTATTGGATATGCTGATGGTTTGAACAGACATTTAGGAAATGGTAATGCTTATTGTCTGGTAAACGGTCAGAAGACTCCTTATGTCGGAAATATCTGTATGGATGTCTGCATGATCGATGTGACAGATATTGATTGTAAGGAAGGGGATAAAGCTATTATTTTTGGTGATGAATTACCTGTAACAATATTAGCAGATAAGCTCAATACGATTCCTTATGAAATTTTGACAAGTGTATCGAATCGTGTAAAACGTATTTATTATCAGAATTAAGTATTGTGAAATAAAATACTGACTGTTCCAACAGTAAAAAGGACCGTATCATTGCTCTATACGCACTATGATACGGTCCTTTTTTGTATCTATCCTTTTTGATTTTGACGGTAAATAGTATACAATAGTAGAAGATCTTGGTGAGTTATTACACTTCAATGTCTAAAAAGTAAACATCAGTACAAGTGTTTTGATGTATTTTTGCTATTGGTAAAATATTGTTCAACCGAATCAATTGGTATAGATATGAAAAACGTAAAGTCTTTATTCTTGAAGGGAGGTTTTATTTGTGCATTTATGTTTTCAGCTCTCTCTTCTACCGCCGAGAATTATCCTTATCGAAGTGATGTATTATGGGTAACAGTACCCGATCATGCTGACTGGTTGTATAAAATGGGAGAAAAGGCTCAAGTAGAAGTTCAGTTTTATAAATATGGTATTCCTCAGGATGGGGTGGAAGTGAAATATGAACTCGGGGGCGATATGATGCCAGCAGATAAAACTGGCTCCGTGAAGCTGAAAAACGGACGTGCTGTCATTAATGTCGGAACGATGAAAAATCCAGGATTCCGTGACTGTCGTCTGGTTGCTGTTGTGAATGGTAAAACGTATAAACATCACGTTAAGGTTGGTTTCTCTCCCGAGAAGCTGCAACCATATACGGAGCTTCCTGACGATTTTAATCAGTTCTGGCAAAAAAATATGGAAGATGCGGCACGGTGTCCGTTGAAATATACCATAAAACCAGCTCCTGAATATTCTACAGAAAAGGCTGACTGTTATTTGGTTAAGCTGCAATGCTTCCGCCCCGGTTCGTATATTTACGGTTATCTTACCCGTCCAAAAGCTCCAGGGAAATATCCTGTGGTATTGTGCCCTCCGGGAGCTGGAGTAAAGACTATCAAGGAGCCCAAGCGTCATATTTATTATGCTGAAGAGGGATGCATCCGTCTGGAAATGGAAATTCATGGCTTGAATCCGGAAATGTCTACCGAAGAGTTTAAGGAAATTTCGTCTGCTTTTGGAAACTATCTGGTTAATGGTATAGACAACCGGGATAATTATTATATGAAAAAAGTCTATATGAGTTGTGTACGTGCTATTGACTTCCTTACTTCTCAACCTGATTGGGATGGAAAAAATGTAATAGTTCAGGGCGGTAGTCAAGGGGGAGCGCTTGCTATTGTTACGGCAGGACTGGATAAGCGTGTTACAGCGTGTGTAGCTAATCATCCGGCATTGAGTGATATGGCTGGTTATAAGGCAGGACGTGCGGGAGGATATCCGCATTTATTCAAAAACTATAAAGGCATGGATACTCCCGAAAAAATAAGTACATTAGCTTATTATGACGTTGTAAATTTTGCAAAGCAGATAAAAGTTCCGGTATATATTACCTGGGGGTATAATGATGATACTTGTCCTCCTACTACCAGCTATATTGTTTACAATGTGCTCGATTGTCCGAAAGATGCTCTTATTACTCCTATAAACGAGCATTGGACCTCAGATGATACGGAATATGGACAGTTGAAATGGATTCAGAAACATCTTAAATGAGTGAGGGGGATAGAACTTGTCTAAACTAGGAATATGTTCATTTCCTAGGAAATTAGCTTTAAAATAAGATGGATACTTCTTTTTTATAGAGGAGGGGAACTGATAATTTAATAGTCCTATCATTACTTCTAAATGTGAAGCATGATAGGACTATTTTATATTCTCATTTTACTAATGATAGCTTTGGATATAATTAAAAATTTTCTTTTGAAAAAGATATTTTTAGTATCCAGGCAATTGTGTTAAATTAGGATTGTCAACTAATGGATGTCCAGGACTTTTTGCTGCAAATGGGCATAATTCTGATTTATTTTCTTGAAAACCATAATATAGTCCGTCACTTCCATCTGCAGATTCAATCCATGTTGGATATTTTCCACCATTTTCAGCAGATCCGGTAGGTAGGGTATAAATGATTTTTCCTATTTGTAATGTGTTGAATCCTGCTCTGAATCCGACCATTTTACGGGAATTGCCATTAAAAGTGCTAGTATATGCTTCAAACATATTTACAGGATACCATTTGTCACCATTGCTGACCTCAATATTATGTGCTTTTACTATATTTAATATTTTCTCTTGGAAAGCATCATATTCTTCTTTGGCTGTAGGTACACTCTTTACAACCTCAATTTCTGATGGATCTGTTAAATCTATGTAATCAACAGCAAGAAATTTATCTCCGTATTCTTGAGCATCTATATGAAATTTGTATAAACGATATGTAGGTATATTTGCATATTCATTTTTACGATCTGATAAATCTTTCATTGCTTGTTTAGTTTTAGCTAACTCTTTTGCTAGTCGATTCATACGTATCAAGTCGGTGCGTAATGTAAATTCTGTAGCAAATTCCCATTTACGCTCTTGTACAATAGCATCATCAAAAGCCTCCTGTTCATTAGGGATTGTAAGCTCTTCACCGACACCTGCACGGTTACGTACTTCTTGTAGTGCGTTTTTGGCAGCCTGAGTAGGACCGTTGTTTAAATAGTTTTGAGTTTCAGCATACATTAGTAATACATCTGCGTAACGGAAAATAGGAATATCTAGGTTACGTTGTTTATTTGATTGAGGGGCAACGCACCATGAAAGACGGAATTTGCCCGGCATTATGCAAGAGTAAGTTGTTCCTACATCAACCCAAGTGTCATTAGCACTTCCTTTTTCTAGGAAATAAATGCTATATGAGGTACATGAAACATCGCGGCGTGTATCTTTGGGATTGAATGATAGGTAATATGTGGGTAACATGAATTGCATAGCTTTCAATGAGCCATATTTACCACCTCGTGAACCAGGCTGAGCATAAGTTGTAAATTGAGAATTTGTTACGTCACCATATTGTGCTGTTTCCCATAATATTTCTGTATTGGTGGCTGCGAAATTTCTTTGGCAGTGATTGTACCATAGATATTGGAAACCACTCATGTCTTCATGAGCTTGTACTAACGAGTTACTTCCGTGGTTTATAATTTGGAAGCAAGCATTATCTGCTATTTGGTAAAGTTCTTTTACTCGGGTTGCATCATCACGACGAGCCATCTTGAGTGTAGCTGGATCATTAGTTTCTAGATTCCAACGGAGTGAGTACCCTCCTGCATAAAGAGCTAAACGAGCTAATAATGCATAAGCTCCTTGCTTAGTTATACGTTCAGGAGTCTGATAGTCGCTTTCTTCAAACCAAGGTAGCCAGTCAATAACACTTTGCACTTCTGAAATAACTTTGTCATAAATTTCATCACGTGATGAACGCTTAGGATAAAATGTATTTTCATCGTTAGGATCCATTTCTTCTAAAGGAGTGTAAACAGCAGGTATATCTCCATATATGCGGATTAAGTTTAAGTAACAAAATGCTCTGATACAGATGGCTTCACCTAATAATTGATTGCGTTTTTCAGTTTCTGGCATTTTGCTTAAATTTGAGATGGCAATATTGGTCGCTTCAATAATACGATATTGTTCTTTGTAAATAGTAGTTACTGTTGCGGGAATTAAAGCATCAAATTTGTAATTACACATCATATATTTGCTATTATTTGTAGAGCCATCTTCACATGAGTGCATAACTGTTTCTCCCATACCTAATTGGTAATACATTTCGTTATGTATCAATCCACGGTAACAACCTTGTACAAATTTATCAGCTCTAACCTCATCACTGAAAGTGGTTTCTATATCATCGCTAGTATAAGCTTCCATTTCTAACCAGTCAGAACAAGATGTCATACTTGTTCCTAAGCTTAATGAGACTGTTACTAATGCTGATAAAATTAGTTTTCTTCTTAATGTTGATGTTATATTTTTCATGATTGTATCAGTTTTTTAGAATGTTAAATTAAGACCTATAACATAGCTTCTGGAACGTGGATACATGGAGCTGTCATATCCAGGAGTACAAACCACATTGTCATTTGCTGATTTTACTTCAGGGTCGTAGCCAGAATATCCGCAAATTGTGGCTAAGTTGTTAGCTGTGAAATAGATTCGGGCATTTGAAATCATTACTTTTGTTGTCCATGCTTTAGGGAATGTGTAGCCTAATGTCACTTGTGCGATACGCAGGTATGAACCGTCTTCTACGTAATATGAAGATGGATAAAATCCGCTGGTAGCATTGTTGAGGCTCAAACTCCACAAACGGTTGCTTTCACTAGGATTCAGTTCTTTTAATCTGGCTAATGTTGTAGCTTTTTTTCCTGTAGCCGGATCAATTACACGGTAATAGTTATTAAATTCGGTTGGAATGTTTTGGAATTGTGCATATGGTGACATACTTTGTTTTGTAGCATTGTAGATGTCTTGTCCAAGGGCAAATTTCATGAAGACGCTTAAGTCGAACCCCTTGTAGCTGAAGCTATTGTTGAAACCACCTATGCAAGTCGGTGTACCGTTACCGATTTTTACATTTTTTCTTGTGAAGATAGGGTTTCCGTTTTCATCTACATCGTCGGCTGCATATTTTATATCGCCTGGTTGAACACTTCCTTCCGATGGTCTTACTACTCCGTCGCGCAAGGTGAAGACTGTATTTCCATCGGCATCTTTACTTTCTATAAAGTCTTCCGTTGTATAAACACCTTCATAGACATATCCATACATATCTCCTAGCCCTTGTCCTACAGTAGCATAGTAAGTAACCATTCCAGAGCGGCTGTTTCCTACTGCAAATGTTTTTTCATTCAGCCCTTCTTCAAGTGATTCAACATGTGATGAGTTAAATGACAAGTTTAAATCACTAGTCCAGCTAAAATCTTTTGTGCGTACGTTTACAGTGTTTAAAGTGAATTCCCATCCACGGTTTCGCATTTTTCCCACATTTTGGTATTGGTTTTTATAGCCGGTAGAACTAGGAATAACGCATTGCATTAGTAAATCTTTAGATTGATTGTTATACCATTCTGCTGTAAAGTTGATGCGGCTGTTGAAAAATGATAAATCAAGTCCGACGTTGGTCGAGATTAATGTTTCCCATTTCAAGTCTTTGTTACCTAAAGTTTCTCCAGGCAAATAGGCAGAATTTCCTGCATCACTATTAATCGGGTAGCTGGTTTGCTGAATGCTCGTAACGTATAGACGGTCTCCGATACCATTGTTACCGGTTGTACCGTAACCAATACGTAATTTCATGTTGTTTATGATATTTTCTATTTGATGACCTTTCCAGAAAGCTTCTTCTGATATACGCCATGCTGCTGAAACTGAAGGGAATATGCCCCATTTGTTTGCCGGTGCAAATTTACTAGATCCGTCGCCTCGTAAAGTTGCTGTAAACAAGTATCGTTCGTCAAACGTATAATTGGCACGGATGAAAGCAGAAACCATACCGCTATGCGAATGACCTGCATCTTTTTCATAGACTTCTGCTTGGTCAATCTGGTCCAATCCATGGTTAGGATACGGGCATTTTCTGAGTTTCATTGAATTTTTCTCTGACTCAGAGTAGGTGACTTCATGTCCTAGCAATACATTAACTTTATGCTTTTGGGCAAATGTCTGATTATAATTTAATGTATTTGTAATTTGATATTTGTAAGATTCTTTGTTCCCAATACTTCCATTTATACCTGTATTCTCGGGATCCATGATATAAGATGTAGAATTTTCATCGGCAAAGGATGTCGATTTTGAGTTTGACCAGGTATAACTTCCTGCCACTCTATATGTAAAGTATTTAAGAAAATCGAATTCAATTCCGGCATTTACGCTGAATAGACGAAACCGACTGTTAGAGGTTGAAGCATTATTCTGTACTAAAGGATTAGGCGTATTGAATGCAGAATCCATGCTAGTATAGTCTGGATATGTTTGAGTGTACAACAATTCGTCTTGTGTAAAAAGCGTTCCTCCGTGAATGGGTTGCAACAGTACATTTCGCATACCGTCGTATTTACCACCTCCATCGGTACTTTTATTAGAAAACATTGTATTTACGTCTAGTCGGATTCCTTTATATAATTCTGAATTGATTTTTGCACGGAATGAACTTTTGTTAGAGGAGTGATTTGCTAAAAGACCATCTTGTCCATTATAATTATAACTTAACATGACTTGAGTCTTTTCTGTTCCTGTTGAGATATTTACATTATGACTTTGTGTCATAGCTGATCCTCCAAAAACTTCTTCTTGCCAATTAATACCTTCTGTTCCTGAATAACGATTTGCGATGCGTTCATAGGCTCCTGTATAAAAGTCATCTTGATCAATTCCTATGGCATTATCGTATACATTAGAGTATGCTGTTAACGCATTTTCTCGCATAGCAGCAAATTCATATTGATATTTTACATACTCTTCTACGTTATTTAGCATATCTAGTTTTTTTGCTAATTTGTCAAACGAAAAATATGTATTGTATGAAATTTGTGTTTTACCTTTTTTACCTGATTTTGTTGTTATTACAATGATACCATTGGAGCCACGTGCACCATAAATGGCTGTTGATGAAGCATCTTTTAAGACATCTATACTTTCAATATCGTTAATATCAATATTATCGAGTGCATCTCCCATTTCAAATCCATCGACAATATAAAGTGGTTCTGTCCCTTGAGTAAGAGACATACCACCTCGAATAGTAATATTGGCACTTGCCCCTGGAGCACCACTAGCTGTTACAATATTGACACCTGCTGCTTTTCCTTGTAAGGCTTGCATAGCTGTGGTTACAGGAACATTCGCAAGTTCTTTTCCTCCAACTGAAGAAATAGCTCCAGTTAGGTCTTTGCGTTGTACCTTTGCATATCCAATAGCAACAACTTCATCCAGCATTTGGCTGCTTTCTGATAAAGTAATGTTAATTGTTGTACGCCCTTTTATAGGAACAATTTGGGTTTCATATCCCACATAAGAAAAGATTAATTCCTGAGCTGATTCTGGAACGGAAATACTATATGTACCTTCTATGTCAGTGATGGTACCAAGTGATTTGTTGCCTTTGATTGTGACGGAGGCTCCGATAACTACGTCATTAGCATCTCTTACCGTACCGGTAATCGTTTTGTTCTGTGCTAGAACATTTAGTGAAGAGCTTATTAATAAGATTAATAATAAGCTGATTTGTTTTTGTACGCTTCTCATAGATTATCTGTAACAATACTTCGGTAAATTTTTACCGAAAGATTAAAAGTTAAACAACAGAACCGGCA